>Belle_p2__coassemble_1355_pt1 | contig 39965 bp, 26 predicted proteins | sample Belle_p2__metabat2_high_PE_006 | metagenome-assembled genome bin Belle_p2 | reverse complement strand
TGCCGTTCTGCTCCTAAGGAAGTGTTAAGCATTCATTAGTTTAGACGACTTCGTTATTTCAATCGCAAGCCAAAGCTGATAACTTTATTAAATTTAATAGCAATGAGATTGCAGCTCAATCAAATAAGGTTCCTGTTCGAAGCTATTATTGTTCGTTCTGTTGTGGTTGGCATATAACAAGTGTTGCTGATGAAACTCATGCGAAAATAGATGATGAAAGAGATAAACACTTGTGGAAACAAATTCATGCACGAACTAAAAAGCAACTGCCTTCTGATGAGTTGGGAGTAGAAATAAACGAAATGTTGAGTGCTATTGATATTCTGTTTAAACAAATTGAATCAGCCATTAAAGGTGTACAATTAGATGTGGCTCAAGATTTATTCAAAGAAATAACCCTTAAGTTTACTATTGTAGAAGAAAAAATTCAGCATTTGACAGGGGTATTTTCGGCTGTCGAAAAAAGACGAATAAAGATAAGTTCATTGATTGGGACATTTGAACTCATTGATGATTATATTATTGATGAGGATGCCAGAACACAATACCTGCAAGAGCATTCTACTCCCAAAACAGCCACTACCATCAGTTTATATTTTGAAAATAAGGCATTCCTAGAAAATATAGAGTTGCTTTTTAATCAAGTTCAACAAGCTCAAGATGAAGGTAATAGTGTAGAAGTATTAAGTGTAATGCATAAAATCTCTGATGTAATAACAAACTCACAATGGTATGGACTATCGAAAAAGCGTAAACATTATAGAGGTTTGTATAACGCATTGTTGAGTAAACTATAGCATTCTTTGCATTTTGATTTAATCATGTAGGGGTATGCTGTGTAGCAAAGGGTGGTTTTTAGGTACTATGGGCCTTTTCGTCAGCCTTGTTTCCGGAGTCGTTTCCCGACATTTCGCGGAACACACTCCAGACTATGGGCAGACAGACGGCAAAGGAGCAGAGGTCGCTCACGGCCTGACACATTTCGACCCCCGTCAGTCCCAGGTAGCGAGGTAGGAGATAGATAAGTGGAATAAAGAAAAGGCCACTGCGGGCAGCTGCAACCAAGTTTGCTCGCAGGGGTTTGCGAATAGTTTGCAGCAACATGTTGGTCAAGCCGATGGTGGGCAGGAGTACAAAGGTTAGCATTTGCCAGCGTAGCGCTGCTGCGCCAGTAGCTATAACGGCCGAATCGTGGCGGAACAGCCGGATGATAGACTCGGCAAAGATGCAGCCAAAGATGGCACAAATGCCTAAGAACATGGTGCCCAATTTGACACAAAACCAAAAGCCCTGCTTTACCCGATGGTAGCGTTTGGCACCATAGCAAAAGCCGCAGAGCGGTTGAAAACCTTGTCCCAGCCCGATAATGATGGCAAACACAAAAAAGCAACAGCGCGACACAATGCTCATGCCGGCAATTGCCGCGTCGCCAAAGGTTCCGGCTGCTACGTTGAGGGCCATGGTCGAGAGGGCGGCCAGTCCTTGCCGTGAGAGTGAGGGCGTTCCGCCCAGAAAAATCTCCTTTATCAGGCGAGGCTGTGGCGAGTAGTAGCGCAGGCGGATACGCAGACCGCCATTCTTGCGGGTCATGTAGAGCAGGATAAAGAAACTGCAAATCTGACTCACCACTGTGGCCCACGCTGCTCCCCGTATGCCCATGTCCAATCCAAATATAAGCAGCGGGTCGAGGGCTACGTTGAGCAAGGCGCCCGTCAGAATGCCGTACATGGAGTAGGCTGCGTTGCCCTGAAATCGCATCTGGTTGTTGAGGGTGAGCGATCCTGTAACAAAGGGAGTGCCGAGCAGTACAATGCCCAGATAGTCTGTGGTATAGGGCAGGATGGTGGGGGTAGAACCCAGGGCGAGCGCGAGGTCTGTTATCCAGATGTGGCCTGCCACAGCTAACAGCAGTCCGAACGATACACTGTAAACAAAACCCGTAGCAGCCATGCATCGTGCATCGCTGGTTTGGCGAGCGCCCAATTTGCGCGAAATGTAGTTTCCCGAGCCATGTCCGAAGCAGAAGCCAATGGCTTGAACCACCGAAACGATGGAAAAGACAATGCCTACGGCTGCTGTGCATTGTGTGTTGATTTGGCTGACAAAAAACGTGTCGGCCAGGTTGTAGAGGCTGGTTACCAACATCGAAATGATGGTAGGTAAAGCCATGGTGCCAATGACGCGCGGAATGGGGGCAGAGGTCAGAAAAGTGTAGTTGTCGCGGTGTTGCATGGCTTTTGGAATGAGATGAAAAATAGAACGGTTGTTTACAATAGAATAGCTTCGGGTAGCGGGCTTCAGTCCGTTGCAGACACTTATAGGTTAGAAGCGCAGTACGGACGGGTGGGCATCTGACAGTTGTAAACGAGCCCTAAAGGGGGCCAGTTTGCTGGTTGCTGCAGCTTGTTTGAACTGATTGGCACCGGGAACCAATAAGTAAACATTCCGTTCGGTATCTGCTACCTGATAATTGTGGTAGCAGCCTTGAAATTGCGTGAGATTAATAGGTGCAGGCACTACAATTCCTTTTTGACATTCGAGTGTGAGCGGCTCGTTTTCCATATAAATCAAGTAGCTCTTTCCGGCTTCGAGTTCGGCAACCGGTGCAAAGTGCAGGCTGTCGGCCTCGGCCTTGAGTAGAGTGCTGGCTTTGAATTGCGCAGGCAGCTTAGCGTTAAAGGGCAGGCACAGTGTTTGCCAGCCGTCCTTGCCGGAGGCTTGACGGGTGTAACGCAGTTGTCCGGCTTTTACCTCGAACGGACGGTCGGTATAGAAGGGCATGCGGTCGGTTAGCTCGGTTGAAGCAATCAGGCGGTTGGTCGATCCGCAGGCAATAGCCATGTGCCAGGAGGCAGGTACGTACTCAGCCATTTGTTCGGCTACAAAAATGGGGAAATTGCCCTGTGCCTCCTTTGCCTCAAAGGATTGTGCCTTAATGGGTAGGTTCAAGGCTGTGAGGTCGAGGCAGCCTGCTCCTTCGAGTGGCAGCTGTGCCAGGGCTGTTGCACTCCATCCGCCACTCAGGCTGCAGCAGCCTGCTTTATCCAGATGTTTTTGTGGCTGCGGTGCCAGTGTGACCATGCCGGTTGCCAGTACATGAGCAGTTTCGGCAGCTTTATCGGGTAGTAGCACCCATTGTTTTTGTAGGATTTCAAAGCATAGATAGCGTGGTTCAGCCTCAGTAGTACATAGCAGTCCGTTTTTTATTTGCCAATCATTGATAGCTGTGCCGGCCTGCAGATTGTAGTTTAAGTGCTGGCCTTGAGCATTTGTCAGTATAAAGGTGCGGTCGGTTGGACGTTCAACCAGCCAGGAGTCAAGATTTTCGGCAGGAGCCAGTGTGCCATTGCAAAGCACGAGGTCGTCGGCTTGCAAGGCACTGCCCGATGTGAGGCGTACAAAGTTTCCTCCAGTGAGCACAATGCGAGTTCCGGCATCGGGTAAAATACAGTTGCCCGTTTGGTCCGAAAACTTTTCGGGCACTTTGTAGATGTAAAGATTGCAAACATCGTAGAGTGTATAATTGTCGAAGTAGTAGTAATGTTTGCCGTTAATATACGAGCTGCCATCCATAATTTCTCGTTTACGCAGCCCTGCTTCGCTCAGTCGGAACAGCTGGTTGCTGCCTTCAGATAGTTCCCAGCGAGCCAGGTCGGTAGGGGTTTCCTTCATGCACATGCCGAGAGCCCCTGCTTTTCGGCGCGTGAGCCATCCTTTTCCGTCGGCTGCTTCAAGGCAGATGCCCCCCTCCTCGTCCTTAAATACACGCCATAAGTGAGCCATCTGTGTAATCTGCAACTGCGAGGTAGGTTGAGTATGGTTTTGGTAGCCTTGCATTTTTTTATTGTTCAGCAATTGCGAAGTGAGGAGCAGCAGGTTGCCCTGATGGTCGGTTGATGCCAGGCAAATCAGGCAGCCATCGGTGAGTTGTGAGGCCGATGTCAGGCGGTTCAGCGTGACTGGTAAATGAACGGAGGGTGTAAAGGCATTTACAGGTAGTGTTGAAAAAAATACACCCAATGCCGTAATAAGTGAAAGCAGGAATTTCATGGTGGTAAAAATAAGGATAGTGAGATAATGCTGTGAAGCTAGGCTTGTAAATAAGGAAGTATGATGGGAGATGGGCGTTCTTTTAAAAAAACTGTCAGTTGAGTTTAAGTACTACTGCAGCTCCATCAATAAGCGGTTCGAAGTGGGCTAATTGTTCGGGTGCGTTGAGTTGCTGTTTGAGCAAGTGTCTGGTAAGTTGGCCGCGACTCATTTTGGTGTAGACCACGATGTTCCGTTCGCGGTCGCCCACAATGGTGCGGAAGTCGGGTGTTACCACCTTAACCTCGTTTACCACGCGTTTCCAGTCGAAAAGGCGTTTCATCTCAGCACTTGCCAAATTGACCAAAATACCATCGTCAGCTTGGGTAGCCTCAATCAACAAGTTGGTAAGTAGGGGACGCCAGTATTCAAAGCGTGTGGGACTGTCGGGATGAGGCAAGCGGAAGTCACCCTCCAGACGGTAGGGTTTGATAAGGTCGAGTGGACGAAGCAAACCATAGAGAAACGATGTAATCCACAAATGCTTTTGAGCAAAGTCAAAGTCGTCGGTATTGAAGTCGGCAGCTCCGATTTGTTGAAAAACAATGCCGGTATAGGCTAATAGCGCAGGTACTTGAGGGGTTTCGAGTGTAAAAAACTCGGCGTAACGGCGGGCATTTTCGGCTGCCAGTTGCGGTTTTACCTTTAGGCCTTCAGCTATTGCTTCGAGCGGTAGCGTCATGAGTTGACGGATGGCAGCATTGGCTTCGGCTTCAAAGCGTGGTTGTGTAGTATAGGGTACTTTTGCAAGGGTGTGTCCCATTGTTTTGGCGCACGAGATGAGAATTTGCATAGGCGTAACAGTCGGGTTTGATGAGGGTTAAGAGCAGCGCATGAATTGGAGTTTGGATGCACTTTATAGAAGTAAGACGGCCCGGAAACTAAAAGTTCCGAGCCGTCTTTTCGAATGTTCATTGCGGAGCGGAACAGCAGTTTAGGCACGTATACCCATGTGTTGCAGCTCTTCAGCCTTTTTGCTTTCCAAAAATTCGTAGATGCCGCAGAGATGTTCGCGTACGCGTCCGTGGCCAAATTCGTAGACTTTGCTAACCAGTCCGTCCAGGAAGTCGCGGTCGTGACTGACGCAAATAAGAGTGCCGTCAAAGTCTTGAAGCGCCTGTTTGAGTACGTCCTTGGTGCGGAGGTCGAGGTGGTTGGTAGGTTCGTCGAGTATGAGTAAGTTCACCGGTTCGAGTAGCAATTTGAGCAAAGCCAGGCGCGTGCGCTCACCTCCCGATAGCACTTTAACCTTTTTGGTACTGGCTTCTCCGCCAAACATAAAAGCACCGAGCAGGTCGCGTATTTTATTGCGTATTTCGCCCTTTGCTACATCGTCGATGGTTTGGAACACAGTGAGATTTTCATCGAGCAACGAAGCTTGGTTTTGGGCAAAATAGCCAATTTGTACATTGTGTCCTAAAGTTAGGGTGCCCTCGTGTTCTAACTGATTCATGATGCACTTGACGAGTGTGGATTTACCCTCGCCATTACGGCCTACGAAAGCCACTTTGTCGCCCCTTTCAATGGTAAGCGACACGTTGCTGAAAATGCGCTTGGGTCCGAAAGCCTTTCCCACCTGGTCCATGATGACCGGATATTGGCCGCTGCGTGGCGATGGCGGGAATTTGAGGCGAAGAGCAGAGGTATCTTCTTCGTCAACCTCAACGAGTTCCAGTTTTTCGAGCATTTTGACACGGCTCTGTACCTGGAAGGTTTTTGAATAAGTACCTTTGAAACGCTCAATAAAGTCCTTCGTTTCTTGAATCATCTTTTGCTGTTCCTCGTACTGCTTCATTTGCTGTTCGCGTCGTTCAGCACGCAGTTGCAGGTATTGCGAGTAGTTCACCTTGTAGTCGTAGATGCGTCCCATCGTAACCTCGATGGTGCGAGTGGTAATGTTGTCGACAAACTTGCGGTCGTGGCTGATGACAACAACTGCTTTTCCGTTGTTGATGAGAAAATCCTCGAGCCAGCCTATCGACTCAATATCCAAATGGTTGGTCGGCTCGTCGAGCAGCAGTACATCCGGGTTTTGCAACAGCATTTTAGCCAGTTCGATGCGCATGCGCCATCCGCCAGAGAACTCACTGGTTTGTCGGCTAAAGTCAGAACGTTCAAATCCCAGGCCAAGTAGTGTTTTCTCCACATCCTCTTCAAAGTGGGTCATGTCGATAGCATAAAATTTCTCGCTGAGTGTAGCCACTTCTTCAATGAGCGCCATGTATTCGTCGCTTTCGTAGTCGGTGCGCTCAGCGAGTTGCTTGTTGAGCATTTCGATGTGCGCTTCCATTTCGTGCAGATGGGCAAAAGCCATGCTGGCCTCTTCGAATACGGTGCGTCCGTCTTCGGTCATGAGGTGCTGCGGCAAGTAGGCAATCACAGTGTCTTTAGGTGCCGAAACGGTTCCGCGGGTGGCTGTGCGTACACCGGCCAATATCTTGAGCAGGGTAGATTTACCCGCTCCGTTTTTACCCATGAGGGCAATGCGGTCTTTTTCGTTAATGACGAATGAGATGTCTGAAAAGAGAGTAGTGCCGCCAAATTCAACGGCGAGTCCATCGACTGATACCATAAATATAATGAGAGAGCGTGTAGATAGAAAGTGTTTTGAATCGTTGTCCTGCTGCAAATTTACATAATTATTGTGTAATGGGCCAAAGCCCGCCTAAACAAAAGCAGTATGCTGCTTATGTACGTTGGCTGTCAATAATATCGACCAGTTTATCCGAGGTGTCTGTTACGACTTTACGGCAAAACATTTTGCCGCAGGCTTCGAGTTGAGGCCAGTCGGCAGCGGTCAGTTCTTTGACACAGGCACCGTAGTCAATGTAGTGTAGCGGTGTGAGTTGTTTGAGACCGGGATAGCTGCCTTGGTGGAGCAGTGCATTGGCTGCAAATGGTGAGTTGAATACGATGGTTTGTATGCATAACTCGCTTGGTACAAATGTTGTACGGAAGTAGTTTTTAATTTCGGGCTGCTGCTCCAAATGTTCTACCACATAAGCTGCACATTTAGGCGTAATGGCCCAATAGTCCGAACCAAAGTACACATCGCATAAGTGTCCGTCAATGCATACGGTAGGACGGCGGCGCAGGCCGAGCAGGCGCAACAGATGGCGCGATGCTACAATAACTTTGTTTTTGAGCCACTGATTGGTCCAGGATAGGTCGCGAAAAGGATGGATGTGGGTTATTTTATGTCGTTGTGCCGCGTTGTCGGTGTGAGTTAGGTTATGTCCGCAAATAAATTCGCATTCAGTTTTCTGATTGAAGAAGTCATGAATGTTTTTATTGCTCCATAACGGATAGTCTTGTGCGCTGAGGCAAACCAGGTGGGTGTAATGATGTTCCGAAGCGAGGGCGGCCTTAAGCAGTTCATATTGGTAGGCAACTTGTTCCCAGCCTCCCCAGCTTATTCGGTGGCGCTTAACAAAGTGAACGTGCTGGGGGAGTGCTTCTCGGAAAGGAGCTTCATCGACATTGGCATCTATATGTATGTAAAAGTCGGCCTCATAGTCTAAGGCCGCAACCAGTCGGCCCAGATGTTGGGGGTCGCGGTAGGCAGACAGTAAATAAGCAATCATAAGTAGTGTAGGGACGGTGCTGAGAGCAGGCCGGGATGTAGCAGGTTGGGTTAAACCTTTTGTTTGAAAAGGATATGGGCTAGTGGCATGCTTAGCTCTCAGTTGATGGTGCAAAATTATACTCCATGCGGGAACTGAACAAATTATTTAAGACCTTTTACCGGGTCAGTTTGGTTGTGGATATAGGTATAAACTCAGAACTTTAAAAGTTATCCTTTTGATTAGGAGATTTCGCTTTCTAAGTAAAGTGATTATTATGTGATAGGTCTGTAGGATTGTTGTTGGGTAGTATTTTAATGGTATGAAATTTTCTGGAAAAATAAAAACAAAAAAGGCTTAGACCATCCGACTGGAAGTCTAAGCCAAGTAAGTGTGATTCGCTTGGGGTTCGAACCCAAGACCCCAACATTAAAAGTGTTGTGCTCTACCAGCTGAGCTAGCGAATCAAACCTTTATTGCTGTTAAGCGAGTGCAAAGATAGGGGGTTTGTTTGTAATGACCAAATGTTTTGCCAATTTTTTTTGAAAAAATATGTGTTTGTCCCTTATTTTGCAGAGAAAAGTATGTTTTCTTGCTGAATATAGCGTGTTTTGACTTCTTCTGAAAGCATAATTATGAAGATGTCCCGCTTATTTTTCAGAATCGGATTGTAGGTTCTTTGTCTCTGTATGGTTAGTATGAGTTGTATTTGATTTTGTAGGCTGGTTAAGATTATGGGATTTTGCAGGGTCGGGTGCTTCGATGTAAATGCCGACACGTTTTTCGATGTCAATATCTTCGGGATCGGGTTGGATGGGTGAATTAACAGGAACCTGTTCGCCAAGAACGTAGCGGCGGTAGTAGGAAATGGCCAATGTAGTAATAGGCAAGGCAATAATCAGTCCGATAATACCAAAGGCGTATCCCCAAACAGAGAGTGAGAGTAGGATGATAGCAGGTGGTAACCCCATGATTTTGCCCATGATACGTGGAGTGAAAATAGTATCTTGCAGAATTTGTACTACAATGTAGACAATAAGAACCAAACAGAGGAGCCACCAGAAGTTCTGTCCGGTTTCGACAGCTTTAAGTAGGGCTAAAAATGCAGCCGGCACAAATCCGACTACTTGCAGATAAGGCACAAAACTGATTACTCCGATGAGGCATCCCAATCCGATGGGCATGGGAAAGTCTATGATGACAAAGCCGATGGAGAACATCACACAATTGCTCAGTGCTACTAATGCTTGTCCACGAAAGTAGCCAGCCATATTGCGTTCGACATCGGCCGCCAGTTGGGCTGCAAAGTTGCGTCGGTGTTTGGGGATGAAATGAATCCAACCATTAGCATACTTTTCGTAGTCGGTTAGTAAAAATAGTAAATAAAGTAGCCCAATGAGCGAAGCAGCTGTGTTGATGATAATTCCTGCCGTGCTCCACAAGAATTCCCACATGGTTGGTACAGCACTTTTGATAGCAGATATGACATCGGGCTGTTGCAAGAAGTTTTCGATGTTGTATTCGCGGGCATGTTGCTGTGTAAACTCTTGTACAGCGGGGGGGATGGCAGCATTGTCCGATCCCTTTTGCAAGTATTCAAGTGCTACGTCCTTGAGGTGGGTTACCTCGTTAATCATAGGAGGTATAACTAAATAGAAAAAGCCGCAGAGCACACTGAAAGTAACAATAATCGTGAGAGTGATGGCAATGAGACGATTGCCTGTTTTAATTTGCAGGTAGCGCACCATGGGATAGAGCATATAGGCAGCAGCCCAAGCAATAAAGAAAGGTATAAGAACCGTTTTAAGGTAATAAAGCAGTGCGGCAAAGCCAACAATAAGCAAAACGGCAAGTACACCTCTAATAAAGCGGTCGAAGGTGATGGGCCTTTTGCCGCCAACTTTGAAATGAGTCATAGGCACAGAACAAATGTATAATTCGATGAAATACAACTGCACCCCAGAAACAGAATAAAGAGCTTTCAAAAAAGGATGTTAAGTCTTCGAATTGAGGCTGCAGCTGTGATGAAAGACCTTAAGTCGGGGCAAAATTATCTATTCTATTTCAAAAAAACGGCAAAAGCACACTAATTTGTTTGCTCTCATTGAATTTAGCTATATATTTGCAGCATGGGAACATTGTATTTGGTGCCCACCCCTGTGGGTAACCTGGAAGATATTACGCTCCGTGCGCTCCGTGTGCTGAAGGAGGCAGATGTGATTTTAGCTGAGGATACACGTACTTCGGGTATCTTGCTCAAGCATTTTGAAATCAAGAACCAATTGGTTTCGCACCATAAGTTCAATGAGCATCAGACCGCTGAGGCCTTTGCTGCTCGTATGGCAGCCGGCGAAGTGATGGCATTGATATCGGATGCTGGAACGCCAGGTATTTCGGATCCCGGCTTTATGTTGGTACGTGCCTGTGTGGCCCGTGGGGTTACTGTACAATGTTTACCAGGCGCAACAGCATTTGTGCCGGCTTTGGTATCCTCGGGTTTACCTTGTGACCGCTTTACTTTTGAAGGTTTCTTGCCTCAGAAAAAAGGACGTGCATCACGTTTGTCACAACTTAGCGACGAACCCCGTACCATGATATTTTACGAATCGCCCTATCGGGTTGTTAAAACCCTTGAGCAGTTTATTGAACATTTTGGTGCGGAGCGTCGTTGTTCAGTTTGCCGTGAAATATCGAAGCTACATGAAGAAAGTGTGCGCGGCACGTTGACCGAAGTGTTAGCACATTTTGTTGAAACAGAGCCCCGCGGCGAGTTTGTTATCGTTGTTGAGGGGTGTGAACCGCCTAAAAAATCAAAGAAACAAAAACCTAATGAATAATCACCGACCGGATTGGCCGTCAGTGGCCGAACGGTCCAAACTATTCCCTTCTTCTATGAAAAAAATTGCTTTACTGCTAGTAGCAGTCTGTGCGTTGACTTTTGTCACTTCGTGCAATACTAAAAAAGAACAGGAAAAAAACGGAAAGGACACCACGGCCACCATCGACTCGTTGCGTCAAGCATTGGCTCAATCGCAGAACGAATCGAACGATTTGATTGAGACGCTCTCGCAAATCCAAGACGGATTTGATCAGATTAACGAGGCTGAAGGACGTGTGAATGTAGAAAACCGTCAGGGCGAGCGCGCTAATAAACAAGCTATTATCGAAAATATGGCTTTCATTCAGCGCACACTCAAACTGAACAAAGAACTTATTTCCAACCTCCAACAGCAACTTCGTAACTCTAACCAAAGTGACAAGCGTACCAAGAGTAAATTGGAGGAGATGGTTAACACCTACAACAAGCAACTCGAGGAAAAGCAAAAGGAAATTGAAGACCTGCGTGCACAACTTGCCCAAAAGGATATCCAGATAGCCGAGCAAGGCGAGCAAATCAATTCGCTCAATGCAAGTGTAAATGACTTGAATCAAAAGAACGAAGAAAAAGCCCGCCAGGTAGCTGCTCAGGAAAAGGCGCTCAATACAGCCTATTATGTATTTGGCACTAAAAAAGAACTCCGCGAGCAACGCATTTTGCAGAATGGCGATGTGCTCAAGGGCAATAACTTTAATAAAGACTACTTTACCCGCATTGACCTGCGCGTAACCAAAACTATAAAGCTTTACTCAAAGAGTGCAAAACTCATGACCAACCATCCGGCTGGCTCCTATACGCTCGAAAAGGATGCACAGGGACAGTATGTGCTTCGTATTACCAACCCTCAGAATTTCTGGAGTGTTAGCAAGTATTTGGTTATCACTGTAAAATAGCAGCATTCCTGCAATACAGCCGGTGTAAAGCCCAAACATTATGCCGGTTGTGAAAAGGACAGAAGAGCATAGGTCACGTTCGGTTATCCGTCGTAGATAGATGTTCTTTTGTTCTTTTCGTGTATTTAAACCTATCTTTTAATTGAATGAAGTGCCATGCGTACAAGTATACCCTTTTTTTTAGCCCTTTTGCTGCTTTTATCGTCGTGTAGTTATCGTCAGTTCGGAGCTGTAGCAACAGGTAGTTCACTTGGAGGAATGCTGGGCTCCAGCATAGGAGGACTTATGGGCGGCTATCGGGGTGCTGATAAAGGTACTGTTGCCGGTATGCTTATTGGTGGAGCCATAGGAGCAGTAGTAACAACCACTCGTAATGCTGCTGAGCGTTCTGAAGCCGAAGGAAGTTATGATTCAGCAACTGAAGGTTATGAAGAGTATTCAGAATACGATAATTATTCTCACAGCCGCTCTTACAAACATGACGATCCTGTAACGTACGGCACCTATAACAGTCCGCGCTATCGCAATCCGGCCGCTGAAATGTCTGACTTGTCGTGTATCGATGTTTCGAATATACGTTTTTTGGATGCAAACAATAACCGTCAGCTCGACAGTGGCGAAGAAGCCACCATTGTGATGGATGTATATAACCGTGGAAGCAAAACACTCTATAATGTAACTCCACACATATGTTGCAACAACCGCAGAGTAGTTGTTTCGCCCGCAGCAACAGTCGAGAGCATCCGTCCGGGCGGAGGTATCCGTTATAAAACAATAGTTCGTGCTGCAAAGCGCTTGCGAGGCGAGGAACTGCGCTTTACCGTAACCTTTGGCACAGGACGTCAGGCTGTTGAAGTCAGCACTTTTTGCATAGCTTCTGAATAATTGCTGCAAAAAGTATTCACAATACATTTGGCGGTACTGTTGCTATGTAGCAAACCTGCATGCGGCAGAAGCATATAAGCGGATGGGATAGCTCTTGTCCGCTTGTATGCTGCTGTTGCTATATGTTCCGGTTGCTGCTATTGTTCTTCGGATCGTTCGTTTAAACTTTATATCATTCAGAATAACAACCGATAAAAACAAATATTCCGTGTTAATCCACCACAAAGCAATACTCCGATTAGGTATTCCAATTGCCATTGGCCAATTGGGTGTTATCATCATGGGCTTTGCCGATACGATGATGGTAGGCCGTTATAGTACCGATGCGTTGGCCGCAGCATCGTTTGTGAACAGTGTGTTCAATCTGATAACCTTTTTCCTGATGGGTTACAGCTATGGTCTGACCCCTTTGGTCAGTTCGCTCTTCGGACAGGGTAAGCGGGTCGAAGCCGGTGCAACTTTAAAGCAGGCAGTAGTGTGCAACCTGCTGTTTGCTTTGTTGCTGATGCTGATTATGGGCGTGCTTTACTTCTTTCTCGACAAGATGGGGCAGCCGGTCGAAATTCTCAGTTTGGTGCGTCCTTACTATATAACCATTTGGGTTTCAATATTCTTTGTAGCCCTTTTCAATGCTTTGCGTCAGTTTACCGATGGCATTACCGAAACCCAAACCGCCATGTGGGCCTTGCTTTCGGGCAATGTGCTCAATATAGTAGGAAACTATCTGCTTATTTATGGTGTGGGCCCCTTTCCTGAATTAGGTTTGCTAGGTGCAGGTTTGAGCACCATGACCTCGCGCATTGTGATGTCGCTGATATTGTTGGCTGTATTGCTGTTGCGCAAACGCTATGCCGTTTATCGTGAAGGTGTGCGTGTCACGGCATTGTGTGGCCGGGAGTTGCGTTACATTAATAAACAGTCTATGCCTATAGCCTTGCAAATGGGCATGGAGAGTGGAGCCTTTACCTTTACCGGCATTATGGCCGGTTGGATTGGAGCTGTCGATTTGGCTACTTTTCAAGTAATGGTAACAATTGGAACATTGGGCTTCCTGTTTTATTATAGTTTTGGTGCGGGTTTGAGCATCCGTGTAGCAACCTTTTATGGATTAAAAGACTGGGAGCAAGTGCGCTTATCGACACGTGCCGGTACACATATATTGCTGGCTATGGCAACCTGCTCATCGCTCATCTTTCTTTTGTTGGGCGAAACCCTTATACATTTCTTTACGTCCGACCCTTCTGTAGTGGCATTGGCTGTAAGTTTGATACCCCCACTCATTTTATATCAGTTGGGCGATGCCATGCAAATATGCTATGCCAATGCTTTGCGCGGCACCTCGCACGTGATGTCGATGATGTGGATAGCCTTTGTCAGCTATATCGTGGTTAACATACCAGCCGGTTATATTTTAGCCTTCCCTTTAGGTATGGGCATTTATGGCCTGTTTATAGCTTTCAGTTTGGGACTGTTTGTAGCGGCAACACTTTTTTACTGTCATTACCGCAAGGTCATGAAGCAGTCTGTTGTACGGCATGCTTAGTTTTAGACCATGCTTGCAATTGGCTGTGAGTTAAAGCAGTAGAATATGGTTGCAAAGCATGTTGAAACCGGTTTTTATTTTTTTATAGCCTGGGGTCTGCCCTGTTTCAATAGGACAGACCCCGGTGTTTAATGGAAATAATCACCTTCCTTGTGTATCTGCTTGAATCAGTTTATGAAAAATAGCTTAAGCCCCAATGTAGCATCAATTACTAATAGCAGGTGTAAAAAAATATAGAGCGAATTCCAAACGTTTTACACCCCCTTCTGTAATTTTTTCAAGCCCTTTTATAGCGTATGGTGCGGGCTAATACCATATGCAAGCCGATAGCCATTTAGGCAAGTCACCTTGCGTGTAAGGTAAAATATGTTGTGTGTTACCTTTGTAAACCCCATTTCTCAAGCTGCGGCTTAACCATTGTTCAGAGCCCGACTTCGAGTGACACAAACGGTTGCTCATACAGTCAGTTTGTCAGAAAATTTATTTTAGGCTTGGCTCTCCGCTTGGTTTGCACTAACTTTGCGTCACGAAATCAGCAACCTAACGATACAACCATTATGGGAGGCTTCTTTGGAACCGTTTCGCAGCTCGACTGCGTAGCCGATTTATTTTACGGCACCGACTACAATTCACACTTGGGTACCCGCCGTGGTGGTATGGCAACTTACCATCCGGGCGAAAAGCTCTTTGTGCGCTCCATTCATAACTTGGAAAGTTCTTATTTCCGTACCAAATTCGAGGCTACGCTTCCGAAATTTGCCGGAGCAACATCGGGTATAGGCATTATTAGCGATACCGATGCTCAGCCGTTGGTTATCAGTTCGCATTTGGGTCGTTTTGCCATTGTGACAGTAGCCAAAATCAATAATATAGACGAGCTTACTCAAGAATTGCTCGACAAGCAGATGCACTTTGCAGAGCTCTCGTCCGGAAAAACCAATCAGACAGAACTGGTAGCTCTGCTCATTACGCAGGGCAAAACTTTTGTCGAAGGTATCGAAAACGTTTTTCGCCGTATCAATGGCTCTTGCTCGTTGCTCTTGCTCACCGAAGACGGTATCATAGCAGCACGCGATGATTGGGGCCGTACGCCTATTGTGATAGGCAAAAAAGAGGGAGCTTACGCTGTAACCAGCGAGAGCACAGCCTTTCCAAACCTTGACTATCAAACTGTGTGTCATCTGGGGCCGGGCGAAATTGTGCACCTCCGCGCCAATGGTATGGAGCAGTTACGGAAACCGCAGGAACATTGCCAGGTATGCTCCTTCTTGTGGGTATATTACGGATTCCCAACCTCAACCTACGAAGGCCGCAACGTAGAGCAGATGCGCTATGACAACGGCGAGATGATGGCAGCCGAGGACGATACTGAGGTTGACTGCGTATGCGGTATCCCCGATTCGGGTGTAGGTATGGCTTTGGGTTATGCAGCCGGAATGGGCAAGCCTTACCAGCGCGCCATTGCCAAGTATACCCCAACATGGCCCCGCTCCTTCACTCCAGCCAATCAGAGCATGCGTTCGCTGGTAGCCAAGATGAAGTTAATACCCAACCGCGAAATACTTAAAGGCAAGCGCGTACTCTTTTGCGACGACTCCATTGTGCGTGGCACCCAGTTGCGTGACAATGTTAACGTGCTCTTTGACGATGGTGCGCGCGAGGTGCATATCCGTATAGCTTGCCCGCCCCTTATTTATACTTGCCCCTTTATCGGTTTTACCTCCTCAAAAAGCGAGATGGAACTCATCACGCGCCGCATAATCAATGAGTTGGAAGGCGATTCGGGCAAAAACCTCGAAAAATATGCTACGGCTGGTACTTCAGAGTATAACCAGATGGTCGAAACCATTCGTCAGCGTCTTGGGTTAACCTCGTTGCGGTTTAATAAACTCGAAACGCTGGTACAAGCCATTGGTCTGCCCAAATGTAAACTGTGTACTCATTGTTTTGACGGTAGCGGTTGTTGCGGTCATGCCTGCGAGCCAAAGTAAGGAGAGCACACCATTCAAGTAGGGAACAGACCATTCATCAACCTGTGCATCCTGCATGTTCTTGATATAGTTATATCAATTTATAGATACGGAAGCCCTTTGCCTCAAGCGTAAAGGGCTTCCGTATGTTTGTTAAAAGCAACCTCATTACCAAGTTTTGGCTGTAACGTAACTTGTATCTCGTTTTTTCTTCATAACTTAGCCAACTAATTTGGGAAAATACGGCATTGATTGTTCCGAACACTTTTCCCGCTCTTGGCAGTACCTGTAAACTTTAAGACAAATACCCGTCGGTGTTTGTAAATTATGATAATAGCCAATAGCCTATAATCTGCAGGCTCTAACGCTGCCATTGTTCAATATAATAAAAAGGAGGAGTTAATGCTCCTTTACTGAAAAACGAAAGAAAATAAAATGATATATCAGCATGAACTACAAATGGAATTACGAAGTTCCCGATGCTGCCACGGCAGCCGCGGAAACGGAGTTGGCCAGTGCATTGGGAATTCACCCGGTGCTCGGAAAACTTCTGTTCGACCGCGGCATCCGTACCCTGCAGCAGGCGCGCCACTTCTTTCGTCCGCAACTTACTGAGTTGCACGATCCCTTCCTGATGGACGATATGCAGGTAGCTGTAGACCGTTTAAATCAAGCAATGGGACGCAAGGAGCGAATTTTGGTTTATGGAGACTACGATGTAGACGGCTGTACGGCAGTTGCACTTGTTTATAAGTTTCTGCAGCAGTATTACTCCAATATCGATTATTACATTCCCGATCGTTATGAGGAGGGCTATGGAATTTCGAAAAAAGGCGTTGACTTTGCACACGAAACTGGTGTTGGTCTTATCATCGTGCTCGACTGTGGCATCAAAGCCATCGACGAGATAGCTTATGCCAAGAGTCTGGGCATTGACTTCATAATTTGCGATCACCACGTGCCCGACGACGAACTGCCCTGCGCTGTGGCTATACTCAACCCCAAGCGCCGCGATAATCATTATCCCTATACGCACCTTTCGGGCTGTGGGGTAGGGTTTAAGTTTATGCAGGCATTTGCTATAAGCAATGGTATAGAGTTTAATAAACTCAATCAATTGCTCGATCTTTGTGCAGTGAGCATCGCTTCCGATATTGTGCCCATTATGGGCGAAAACCGCATTCTTGCCTCGCATGGCCTGCGGTGTCTGAATTCGAATCCGAGCATAGGTTTGCAGGCCATCATCGAAGTTTGCGGATTGTCTGACCGAGAGTTGACAATGAACAATATCATCTTCAAAATAGGGCCACGTATCAATGCCTCAGGCCGTATGCAAAATGGTATGGAGGCTGTCGACCTCTTGGTTGAAAAGGATTATGCTGCAGCGCTCGAAAAGGCCGGCCGCATCAATCTTTACAACGAAGCCCGCAAGGACCTTGACAAGCAGATGACTGAAGAGGCTATCGAAAAGGTTAAAGATTTGCCCGAACTGGCCGACCGCCGAAGCATCGTAATCTATAATGAAGACTGGCATAAAGGAGTTATAGGAATTGTTGCATCGCGTCTTACAGAGCAGTACTACCGTCCGGCAGTGGTACTTACCCGTTCAGAAGGCATGGCTACAGGCTCTGCACGTTCGGTATCGGGCTTTGATGTGTACAAGGCTGTGCAAAGTTGTGCCGACTTGCTCGAAAATTTTGGCGGACATACCTATGCAGCCGGTCTAACCTTACCTGTTGACCATATCGAAGAGTTTGGCCGACGCTTTGAGGAGTATGTAACCAATCACATTCTTGACGAGCAAACCGAGGCCAGCCTTGAGATTGATGCCGAGATAGACTTTAAAGACGTAAATTTCCGTTTTTACCAGCAGTTGCGGCGTTTTGCCCCCTTTGGTCCTGGCAATGTTAAACCTGTTTTTTGTACCAAACGCGTGTACGACTACGGAACCAGCAAGGTTGTAGGACGCGGACAGGAGCACATTAAATTAGAACTCGTAGATAACAAGAGTAATAACGTAATGAACGGCATTGCCTTTGGGCAGAGTTCGCAGGCACGCTACATCAAAACCAAGCGAGCCTTCGATATATGCTATTCAATTGAAGAAAACACGCACAAGCGTGGCGAAGTGCAATTGCAAATCGACGACATCCGCCCCTCTGAGGGCTGAGTATAATAACAAACGTCTTGCCGGCGGACTTGAGGTTGTCTGAATACTGACAGCAGCCAAGCCCATCGGTAAGACGTTTGTCGTATAATCCATAGCAACTGCAGCATAGTATAGATGGATCAGTTTAAGCAAATACTAAAGCAATACTGGGGCTACGATGACTTTAGAGGCATACAGCGCAATATCATCGAAAGCATTGCCTCCGGTCGAGACACCTTAGGGCTGATGCCCACAGGTGGAGGCAAGAGCATCACCTTTCAGGTGCCAGCACTGGCCATGGAGGGGTTATGCCTGGTTGTTACCCCACTCATAGCCTTGATGAAGGATCAGGTTGACAACCTGCTAAAGCACGATATTCGGGCAACAGCCATTCATTCCGGACTCTCGCGCGAGGAGATTGTACGCCGTTTGGACAACGCTGTGCTGGGCGCATATAAGTTTTTGTATGTTTCGCCAGAGCGCCTTGTAACAAGCATCTTTATGAATAAGGTGCAGCGTATGAGGGTATGTCTGCTTACGGTTGATGAGGCGCATTGCATTTCGCAGTGGGGTTACGACTTCCGTCCGCACTATTTGCGTATAGCCGAGGTGCGCAAACTCCTGCCCGGAGTGCCGGTGCTTGCACTTACGGCCACTGCTACCCCCAAGGTGGTCGACGATATCCAGCAACGCCTTACCTTTGCGACACCCAATGTGTTCCGCATGAGTTTTGCCCGTGCCAATCTGCACTATGTGGTACGCAGGGTCGACTCGAAAATTGAGGAGATGGTGCACATCCTTCAGTCGGTCGAAGGTTCGGCTGTGGTGTATACCCGCAGCCGTCGCCTTACGCGCGAAGTGGCCGAAACGTTAGAGAGTGAAGGTATTTCGGCCCTATACTATCATGCTGGGTTAACATCGCTCGACAAAGATGTACGTCAGCTAAGTTGGCAGCGCGATGAGGTGCGTGTAATGGTGGCTACTAATGCTTTTGGCATGGGCATAGACAAACCCGATGTGCGCCTGGTTATACACCTGGATGTGCCCGATAGCATTGAGGCTTATTATCAGGAGGCTGGGCGTGCCGGACGTGATGGTAACCCGGCTTATGCAGTGTTGCTGTGCGATCGCTATGATGCTATGAAACTGAAGGCACGTGTGCCGCAAACCTTTCCTGATCGTGCTTATATCCGCAAGGTTTATGCCGACCTTTCTTCATTTTTTCAAGTGGCTGAAGGTGAGGCAGAGGGAAGAACTTTTGATTTTAACATCGATAAGTTTTGTCGTACCTTTAAGCATCATCCCATCATGTTGGTCAGTGCGTTGCACTTATTGACCCGTGCCGGTTATATTCACTTTAGTTTGGAAGATGCCAATACGTCGCGCGTTATGTTTTTAGTGTGTCGTGACGAACTCTATGGCATTAATTATTTGAATGCAGATGAAGAGCAGTTGCTGAACATGCTGATGCGTCAGAGTGGCGGACTCTTTGCCGACTATGTAACGATTGATGAAAGTCAGTTAGCAGAGCGATGCAATTTGACAAGTCAGCAAGTGTACGAAAAATTGTGCCATCTTACGCGTTTGCGTATTTTGCATTACGTGCCTCATAAGGAAGTTCCGCAATTAACTTATACAACGCGCAGAGTCGATACGAACTATGTGCAGATAGGTCGTGATATCTACGAAGATCGCCGGGCCGACTTTGAAAAACGTATAGATGCAATGATTGCATATTTTACACACGACGATGAATGCCGGAGCCGTTATCTCTTGCGCTATTTTGCCGACGACGGTAAAGATTGTGGTTGTTGCGATGTATGTCTTGCCCGTAAGGCTGCACCGGAGCCCCAGCCATCGGTTCAATTGGTAGGTGAGGTTTGCAGCCATTTGCTTCAGATACTTTCTGACGGCCAATCTCATGCGCCTGTGCAGCTTTGGCCTGCCAATACCCCCGATGCAGTGTGTCGGGCTGCGCTTGAGCAATTGCTCAGGGCCGGTATGGTTGAGTGGCACGACAGCAACTTGCGTCTAACCCAAGATTAAAGGTAGGATGGTTAATGGTTTTCCACATCCCCTGTGGTAGTAGTGGATAACAGTATTGATGAGGAAAAATGCATCAAGGGCTAACCTCTGCTTGTATGAGGTTAGCCCTTAATGCTTGATAAAACGTTGAGTTTGTAATCTGATTATTGTGGATGAGGCAATGTACAGTTGTTTTGATACAAACTCATTTTATGATTTGAAAGGTTTTCGCCAGGTGCACCCTTCTTTCCAGCGAGAGCAGCCGTAGGCGGTGTGTCCTTTAATAACTTTGCCTTGGCCACAAAGCGGACAGATACTTCCGGCACGGATGATGCGTTTGCGTGGTTTAGCCTTCATCGGCCCGTTGCTTGTATCAGCTTTTTTAGGTGTTGTTCGTCCTCCTTTAGCTGATGGTTCTTCAATTTGCGAAACGCGGCGGTTTGAATTGTCGCTCAGCACCTGGCGCACCAGTTCGTTGACCATCAGTTTGAGTTCGTCAATAAATTGTGCGGCGCTGTACTGATGGTGTTCAATTTGCCGGAGCTTTTTTTCCCATCTTCCTGTCAGTTCGGCACTTTTAAGCAATTCTTCGCGTATTAATGCAATCAGTTCGATGCCGGTAGGTGTAGCTACAATATTTTTACGTTGGCGACGTATGTACTGTCGGCGGAAAAGAGTTTCGATAATGGCTGCACGTGTTGAGGGCCTGCCAATACCATTTTCTTTGAGAGCATCGCGCAATTCTTCGTCATCGACAGTGCGTCCTGCCGTTTCCATAGCACGCAGCAAAGTTGCCTCGGTGTAGAATTTAGGGGGCTGCGTCATTTTTTGTGCCAGGTCGGGCAGGTGAGGGCCGCTTTCTCCCTTCACAAAGTCAGGCAGTGTACGTTCCGCATCGTCTTTATGCTCTTCATCGTCAGTAGCTGTAGATGTTAGTTTAGCTGCTGATGGCGGAACATTGCGCCATCCCGGTTGCAGAATCAGTTTGCCGGTAGCTTTGAAGGGAACATCGGCAGCCTGTCCGGTAATGGATGTAGTTGCAAAATGACAGTCGGGGTAAAAAACCATGATAAAACGGCGTGCTACGAGGTCGTATACGTTACGCTCCATATCAGTTAGGTTGTGTGGTGCTACACCTGTTGGTATAATAGCGTGGTGGTCGGTTACCTTCGATGAGTCGAACACCTTTTTGCGCTTGAGTAGTTTAGCGCCTCGTAGTGGTGATAGCAGTTCGCTGTAGATAGAACTAATACCATTTAGAATGCCCGCACATTTAGGGTATATGTCGTCGGAAAGGTAGGTTGTGTCGACACGCGGATAGGTAGTCGCCTTTTTTTCGTAGAGAGCCTGTATAAGCGAGAGGGTTGTATCGGCCGAGTAACCGAACTTGCGGTTGCAGTCCACTTGCAGAGAGGTCAAATCGTAGAGTCGGGGAGGGGCTTCAGTTCCACGCTTTTTCTCAACATCTGTTACGGTAAAGGGTGCAGTCCGTATTTTTTCGAGTGCTGCTTTTCCCTCTTCTTCGCTGGCAAATCCTCGCCGTGTAGCGGGTTTCTTCTTATCTTCTCCCTCAGTGTTAGCTGTGGTGTTTTCATTGCTTTCATCATCGTCGTTGGGATCGGCCATAATTGCGTTGAAGGTAGTGTCGCGGTACAAAGTAGTCAGCACCCAGTAGGGCTCGGGTTTGAAGTCTTCTATTTCAATTTGCCTGCGTACAATGAGTGCCAAAGTAGGAGTTTGTACACGACCTATTGAAAGCGGAGGAGTTCCTTTTGAGTTTTGGGTGCCATACTTGAGTGTATAAAGGCGTGTGGCATTCATTCCGAGTAGCCAGTCGCCAATGGCGCGGCAAAGTCCGGCTTCGTAGAGCGATTTGTATTCAGTTTGTGGCCGGAGCGAGGCAAAACCCTCGCGGATGCTTTCTTCGGTTAGCGACGAAATCCATAGGCGGTCGACCGGGCATTGTGCTCCAGCCTTTTGCATAACCCATCGCTGTATGAGTTCGCCTTCCTGTCCGGCATCACCACAGTTCACAATACGTTCAGCTTTGCTCATAAGCTGTTGTATTACATCGAATTGCTGGCGTACCCCTTTATCGTCCTTAAGTCGGATGCCGAAGCGTTGCGGAACCATGGGCAGTGATCCGAGCGACCATCGCTTCCATAAGGGGGTGTAATCTTCGGGATATTTCAGTTCGCACAGGTGGCCAAAGGTCCAGGTTACTTGATAGCCGTTTCCCTCAAAGTAACCTTGGTGCCGTTGTGTGGCACCGAGGATATGGGCAATGTCTTGGGCAACGCTGGGTTTCTCGGCAATACAAACAATCATTTATTTGGTTTTAGCTGTTTAGTAAAGTTGGTGGGGTAAGGCAGTTGAGCCTTTTGCGAGTGGTAGTAAATATGCTGCTGTTGTATACATTGTTGATAAAATAAATGGAGTATGTTTGCAGCAGAGTCGGGTGGGGAAAAGAATATGCTGGATGGGCGTCAATTATTGTTTGTGGTAGATAAAGCGCATGGTTGTTGCATCAAAGCTGATACCTTCATGGCCAAAGAAACGGGCCATCTCTCCGTTTTGTGCTAAAAATTCCGGACTTCCTTCTGTAATGCCATCGGCCCGCAGTAACCAAAGTGTGTCGGCAAACTGTAAGGCCAGCTCTACATCGTGTGTTGAGAGCAGAATGGTTTTTTCCTCCTTATGTGCCAAGTGGCTCAACAGGCGGAGTATAGCTACCTTGGATGGGAAGTCAAGAAAGGCTGTAGGCTCGTCAAGCAGAATGACGGGGGTGGCTTGTGCCAATGCTTTTGCAATGAAAATGCGTTGCCGCTCGCCATCGCTCAAGGTGTGTAAAGGTCGTTTTATGAAACTTTCGGTACGTGTAAGTTGCAGGGCGCGCTTTACAGCTTTTTGGTCTTCGTCAGATTGAGTAGCGAGCATGCGTGCATAGGGTATACGTCCCATTTCAACCACTTCGCCTGCTGTTAGTGCATCGGCTTCGGGGCGGTAGGTGAGAACCACACTCAGAGTGCGTGCCAGTTCGCGCGGTGTATAGCTGGCCAGGTCTTTGTTGTTAATGCGCAGGATGGAGTGTTGGTCAGCTCCTTCAGCGGGTGGAGAGAGAGGTGGCTGAAATCCGGCCAGGGTACGCAGAAGCGTACTTTTTCCTGCTCCGTTCGGCCCGAGCAAGGCAGTAAGCCGCCCGCGTTGCAGGTTAGCGCACAGGTTGTGTCCTATGGGGTGGTTGCCGTAGCCAGTAGTCAAGTGGTCAATGCAGAGCATGTTAATGGAACTTTTTGCCGGATGTAAGTATGCGCAGCCGATTGACTAATGCCGAACGAATGCGGCCCCATTGGCCATGGCTGGCATTGATGTAAAACTCCTCGACCGAACGCCATATTTTAACCCAGGGGTGACGCCAGGCCATGATGCGGTAAACGCGTTTGCGATAGGCTACGTGGTCTACAATGTAGCGTGGGTGTCGCAGTGGGAAGTCAAGGTTGTGCCTTCCCATGGTAAAGATGCGCCGGTAGCCCGAGGGAAGAGTCTTGACCGAACCTGCAAAATGCACAGAATCATTAGTAACGCCTAAGTTACTAATCATGTTGACCCGAGGTACAATAGCCAGTTGCGAGTTGAGCAGCAGGTGGGCGTGGAAGATGGTTTCGTAAAAGGCCTTTCCGCTGTCGCGATGAGCGCGGCTCATAGGCAGGAAGTCGGTGCGCAGTTTGCGTTCGTCAGTGAGCGCTTGAATGCGAGCTACAGCCTGTCGGTCGTCGAGCCAGGTATAATGCTCGTCCCACTTTTCAATCACACGTCGCCATGAGGCCCATCCCCAAATCGAGAAGTTTGTGCTGAAAAAGTAGTCGGCAGTTTCGGCATCGGTTGTCTTTTCTTCTAAATTAAAGCCTTGAATCATACCAATGCGTTCGTCGTGCTCGTATCGGTCGAGCATCTCTTTGCAAAAGGGAAAGAAGGTTTGCGATGGAATATCGTCGTCTTCAAATATAATGCATTTGTCAACTACTGAAAAGGCCCAGCGCTGCGAAAGATAGTTCGAAGGGTCGCAGCCGCGGTTTTCTGTTTGGTAATTGCGGTGTACCTCGCACTCCCAATCTATCGTCTCGACAATGCGGCGGCAGGCCTCTATGCGTGGCAGGTCGTGTTCGTTGCGCGGCCCGTCTTGATAGAGTAGCAATATGGAGGGGCGAGCCTGACGTATTTCGGCAAACAAGCGTTCCAGATGGTCGGGGCGGTTAAAGAACAGAATCAGGACGGCAATGTCGGTGCGGGCAGGTTGTTTCATAGTCCTATCTTAAGGAGGTTAATGAATGAATTAACATTTATCAGTGGTAGATACAGACGTTCGTTCGATGTTCTTGAGTCCCCACTCTAATACCCGGTCGATAACAGGAGTCGAAACACCATGTGCTTTGGCCAGCTTTTTGATAAGGAGTAGTCCGCACGGAAAGTCCTCGGTAAAGTAGCGGCTTTCAAAATCAGGAATCCATCCTTCAGGAGTCTGCTTCATAGGTGAGCAGATGGGTATAAAGGCTGGTATGGACGATATTTTACGGGTGAGCGAGGCTGCATCGGTACATTCGTAATATTCGAGCAGCGAAGGCATGAGTTTTTTATCTACCGGTAAGCAGTCTAGCAGTTTGCTAAACTCTTCATCCATGCTGATGATGCATGCTGAGGCTTCGTCGGTCCACTCCTTGTAAAAGCGTCCGCATGAAGGAGTTGCTTCTCCATTCCAGTCTTTCCAAAGTGTATAGAGTCGGCCTGTGTGCAAAATGGGATTACTGTTAGAAAGGCTGGCTTCGTAAAAATTATTGAGCAGGCGGGTGGGTGTGACAAAGAGGTTTTCGATAGTTTCCCGGAAGGCTTCGGCATCAGTTATGTGTTCTACGGCAATATCTACTTCTGCTTTGTAGCCCAATAATTGTGCTCGGCTTCCATAAGTCTCAACGCGGGCTATGAAGGGCACGCGACGGAAGGTGAAGAGCGGTGTAGTGGGGCTGAGCAACTGGTGAGCGTGAAAAAAGAATCCTGTACTGCCTACTATGGCTCCGACAGCGCACCCTTCAGCAAGGTAGGGACGTATGTCGGCAAGTGTTTCGGCAATGGCAAATCCAGGCAGACAGAGCAACACGATGTTGCATCCTTCGATAGCTTTGGCATAGCTGTTGGTAATGCATGTAATTTTGCCCACGTAGGTATGGCCCTTAGGATCGGTTACGCGTACTTCCGATTTCCAACGCTCGGGTTGGCGACTGTGAATGCGCAATCTTACATGGGGATTGCTGGCAAGCACACCGGCGCAAACGTGTCCGAGCGAGCCTCCTCCGCAAATGCAAATATCAGTCATAAGGTGAGGTTTATACGTTAGCAAGACGAAGCCAATTGCAGCAGTACATCGGTTAATCGGTCGTTGTCCGCAGTATTGCGCACGGCTATGCGCACCATGTTTTGCCCTTTCAAGCCATTTTTGGTGTCGCAGTCTTTAATGAGTATGTTAAATTGGGCAAGCAGTAGTTCGGTAAGTTGGGTTGAACTGAAGGGTTGTAAAACTTCGCACAGAAAGTAGTTGGCTTCAGAGGGTATGACCCGTAAAAACGGAACTTTGCTCAGACGCTTATAGAATCGGTTGCGTTCTTTTTGGAATTTCTCGCAGCCGCGCTTATAGTCTTTTTCGTATTTGTTGAATATCTGCATAAAGAACTCGGCAAATGAGTTCAGGTTCCAGATACTTACATCCTTCTTGATGCTGGCTATGAGCGTTTCATTAGCCGAGGCTAAAATGCCTAGGCGCAGTCCGGGTACACCGAAACTCTTTGAGATGCTCTTTACAACCACTAAGTTTGGATATGCCTGCAGAATGTCGTTGTTGAGCAAGGTACTGGTTTCCCAGTCGCGGCAAAAGTCTACAAAACTCTCATCGAGTATGAGTCTTATGCCTTGTTCCTTGCACCAGGCAGCCAGGAGTAGAACATCGGGGGTAGGAATGAAGTTGCCGCTTGGATTATCGGGGTTGATAATCAGTAGTGTACCGATTTTTTTATCCTCAAAGAAGTGCCGAAGGTCGTTGGCTGTGTAGCTGTAGTCGCGGTTGTGGGGTACAAAAGGTACAATGTGTTCGCGGTCAAAGCGGTTGGGATATTCCTCAAAGGTGGGGTACACTACCCCCAACTTACCTTCGGCTTTTTCCATCAGACTTTTGATAAGTTCGGCAGCACCGTTACCTACGGCAATAAAATTCTGCCTTACGTTAAAGCATTTTCCGGCTAATAGCGAGTTTACGTGCATACCCGAGGGGTACTCCGTGAGTAAGGCATCAAAGTTGGCCCGCATTTCATCGCGCATACGGTGTGAAGGGAAGTAAGGATTTACCAGGTAGCAAAAGTCGAGCATACCAGGGAAACGCCAGTATCCACCATAGCGCTGCATATAAAGGCGCTTTTGTTCAGCCCCTTCGGCAAAGAGTGTCGAAGCAATATCTAAGTCTTGAATATCGTCAATCTCGTACCACTTTTCGGTTGTGATGGGGAGTGCCTTGAGTTCGCTTTTGTCAAGAAAAGTAATCACACGCAGCACCTGCTCGTAGTATTCATTGTTACCTACAGCTTTTGAGTAAGCTTCCAGAAAGGGTACATATTTATGACGGGCAAAGTCTCGGCTGAACTTGTAGATGTTGACCGTTTTGTAGTAACGGTCGGTATCAGCGTAGTTAAAGGCCTTTTTCGGCACAAAGTTCACAATGTTGTGGTCATCGTCGATACATACCATAGTACCGTCCATCCACGTTTGGTATTTGGCTACTAACGCAATATTGGGGCAGGGATCATTGAGTATGAGCGGAAACATCTCTTCGTCGAATATCAAGTCGCTTTCAATAAGTAGCGTATCGTCTTCCTGTAGTTGGTCTTTGGCCAGCGCTAGCGAGTAGATATTGTTTGTTTTGTCGTAAACCGGGTTGTTTACATATTCAATGCGCAGCAGGTGGTCAAAGCGGTTGCCGATGTATTCGCGTAGTTTTTTTCCTTCATATCCCACCACAATTACTACTCGTTGCAGGTCGAGGCGTGAAAGCTGGTCGAGCAGTCGGTCTATGAGGGTAGTACCATTAACTTCCACCATGCATTTGGTGTTGTTGCGTGTCAGTTCTCCGAGTCGTCGGCCCATGCCGGCTGCTAATATAATGGCTTGCATAGTTGTCTGTAGTTTGTGGAAGTCAGATGTTAATCGGTTTGCTCCACCAGTTCACTCATGAAGAAGGTGGCATGGCCTTCGCGCTGATCTTCGGGAGGCAGTGTCATGTATTCGCCAAAAAGGTCGCGCAGATAAGTGTCAGGGTCTGCAGGAGCAGCAAAGCGTTCGCCCTCGAACTCAATGGTCGATAGAGGGAAGATTGTTGACCGCAGGTGGCGATTACCGTTTCCGCTGTTGTTTAGCGTGTTCGAGTAGTATTTGTTGTGCCCAGCAAAGAGTCCACCTATTTTCCATAGGCTGGCAAAGAGGGCACGTTTGGCTCCAAAGTAGAAAAGTTCAGCTGCAGAACGCCAGCTATAGGTATGTTGAGTATGAAGTATGGCATTGGCGCGGCAGTATCCTTTAGCCAACTTCTTGGAGAGGCCGTAGGGGAAGGAAGGCCACTCGTGCATGGGAAATATATCGATGTATAGCCCCTTTGCGTAGTTTTTAGCAAAGTTATCGTTGCCCTCCACAATGAGTGAATTGAGATTGCGCACCTTGCATATGGGCAGTCGCATGTCTGGTTCAGTTTGTGGTGTCTGTACGAACAGATGTTCGGGCAGTTCCCGCCGTGCCGCTTCGATAAAGCGAGGGAGTTGTTCACGAGGCATACAGATGTCGATATCATCGTCCCAGGGTATGAATCCTCCGTGGCGTACGGCTCCAAGCAGTGTGCCACTATCAAGCCAGTAAGGTATATCGTGACGTTCGCAAACGCGCGCTACTTGAATAAGAATGTCGAGTTCAGCCAGTTGCATTTCGCGCAAGTGTTCCTTGTGGTAGGCTTTCATGTAGCGTTGTCGGCCTTCGGGTGTGTCGTTATCGGCTTTAGGCAAATATTGCGGCCCCGCATGTTCCTCTTCGTCTGGTCCGAGTTCACGCGCCAACCGTTCCAGAGTCTTGAGGTCGTCAGCGTAGGTAAGTTTTAAATTCTGTTCGCAGCCCGGTACAATGTAAATGGGAGTTTCGGGGCAGTAGCGCAACACCACGCCGCAGTCGTCAGTAGCTTGAAAGTCAGGGTCTTTTTTAGCTCTACGGTATGCTTCTTCAATCAAGCCTATGCGAAAGGCTTGCGGAGTTTGCATGCGTTGTATATTTTTGCGGTTGGGCACTTGGCGCAGAATATGATTGTGTACTTCCATCACCGTATCGACCGATGGAATTCCAACACCTACGGCCTCGTGTTGCTTCAAGGCTTCGCATACATTGTCAATGATTTCATCCGTAACCAGTGGCCGTGCTGCATCGTGAAAAATAAGGTTGGCCTCAGTGCCTGTAAAAGCCCGTATGGCCGACAGGCTGGAGTCAGAGCGTTCGTTTCCTCCTGGTAACAGATGTTTGAGTTTTTGCCAACTGTTGCGTGCTGCCAGAGCTTCGACTTCTTGTTGGTAATCCGGGTTAATAACCACAGCAACCTCATCAATGAGCGGGTGTCTGTCAAAGGTTGTTACGCTGTATTCAAGGATGGTGCGTCCGGCAATTTCGAGGAATTGTTTCGGACGGTCAAGACCTGTGCGGCTTCCTTTGCCGCCAGCTAATATGATGGCTATGTTGCGAGACATGGATAGGATTTTAAACAGTTTGGCTGTAAAGCGAACTGTAGTGAAGTGGTAGCAACCAGTGTGTTACCTGAGTATTTGTACGAGTTGTGTGCTTGTTGCGCTTCTCGTATAGATGTGCTCGCAAAGGTACGCCTTTTTCGCCAATAACGCCCCTGCCTTTTCGGCTTCATTTGTTCCAAAGGTAAAAACTTTTGTGCTTTTTAGGTCTTGCGCTAAAAAAAGCGTTACCTTTACAGCCTCATTACTTAACTATCGGCTCAACATTCTGTAAAGCCTGTCGGTTCAAGGCATATGTTCCATGTGGGTGTAGCCTTATGGCAGGTTGAGTTGCGTATGCAACCAATAGAGTTGCAGAGCCCGTTTTCTTGTTTTTTTATTAATGAAATACATTTTTACGCTTCTGTATTTGCTGTTGGCTGCTTTGCCAGCGGTATACGCGCAGCAGCCGTTGCCTAAACGCGAATTTCGCGGCGCTTGGATTCAAATGATTAATGGTCAGTTCATGGGTATGGACCGCACATCTATGCAGGCCAATTTAACGAATCAACTTGATGAACTTAAAAGGTGTGGCGTCAATACGGTCATTTTTCAGGTGCGTGGCGAGGCCGATGCTTTCTATATGTCTCCTTATGAACCCTGGAGCCGGTTTTTGAGTGGTCGTCAAGGTCAGGCACCTTCGCCCTATTGGGATCCGCTCGATTGGATGGTGCAAGAGTGTCATCGTCGTGGCATGGAGTTGCATGCCTGGATAAATCCTTTCCGTGCCAAAACCAAGGGTACGCGCGAATTGGCTGTTTCGCATCCCTATATTATGCATCCGGAGCGCTTTTTTGAATACGATGGGCTTTACCTTTTCGATCCCGGTATTCATGAAAACCGTGTTTACATTTGTCGGATAGCCTCTGATATCGTACGCCGCTACGATGTTGATGGTTTACATATTGACGACTACTTTTACCCTTATCCTGTGGCCGGTGTTTCAATTCCCGACCAGGCAACATTCAGAGCTAACAGCAATGGCATTTCAAATATTGCAGACTGGCGGCGATATAATGTAAACCAGTTTGTCGAGATGTTGCACGATTCAATCCGTGCCGTTAAGCCTTGGGTAAAGTTTGGTGTGAGTCCATTTGGTATTTATCATAATGCTAAGCCGGGTTCAAACCTGCCAGGTTCTAAAACAAAAGGTCTTCAAAACTATGATGACCTTTATGCCGATGTACTTTATTGGATTAATAAAGGCTGGGTTGACTATACCGTACCGCAACTCTATTGGGAAATAGGTCATCGCACAGCCGACTATGCCGAACTCGTCAAGTGGTGGAGCCGCTTTGCAGGTGGGCGTCCGCTTATTATCGGTCAGGATGTGGAGCGTACCGTACGTGCTGCCGATCCTGCCAATCCGCGCCAAAATCAAATGGCAGCAAAGTTTGGCTTGCAGCGTTCGCTGCGTGGCATTCAGGGCTCGTGTCTGTGGTATTCGGCAGCCGTAGTTCGTAACGAAGGAAATTATGCTGCAGCTCTGCGCAACGTGTATCACCGCACTCCGGCTTTGCAGCCACACTTCCATTTTATTGACGATAAGGCCCCACGCAAACCCCGTAAACTGAAAGCCATGTGGATGCCCGATGGTTATTACTTGTTTTGGCTGGCTCCCAAAGGAAAAGACGAACTCGACAAGGCACGTAACTACGTAGTATACCGCTTTAAGCGTGGTGAGCGTGTCGATCTTTTTGATCCCTCGCACATTGTGGCCATAACACCTCAGACATTCTGCAAGTTGCCTTATGAAAACGGCAAAGATAAATTCACCTATGTGGTTACGGCCCTCGACCGCTTGCAGAACGAGTCGAAAGGAGAGAAGAAGAAAATTAAACTTTAAAGACAGACCATACCCAACTCATCATCCGAGTGTTCCGCCAGCCGGATGCTCGGATGATGATGCTTTAAACACAAAAACCTGATGAAAGTACTTAAGTTTGGCGGTTCCTCGGTAGGAACGGCTGCCAGCATGCAATGCGTGCGTCAGATTGTAGCTAATGCAGGCGAACCTTTAGTGGTTGTAGTTTCGGCTTTAGGTGGTGTAACCGACCAATTGCTCCGTATGTCTCGAATGGCTTCAGAGGGTGACTTTACCTGCCAAACGGAACTTGAGTCGCTTAAGAAACGCCATTATGAAATGGTCGAGGCCGTAGTTCCTCAAGCAAGGAAAGTCGAACTGATGCCGCAGATTGATGGCCTTTTGGCCGAACTCGACAGCATCCTTCATGGGGTGTGCCTCATACAGGATCTTACACCCAAAACATCGGATGCCATTGTTGCTTATGGCGAGCGCTTATCGTCGCTTATTGTATCGGCAATGGTCGAGGGGGCCGTGCACCGCGATTCGCGTACCTTTATTGCTACTCGAAAACAGGGCTTACACCATGTAGTTGATTTTGAAGCTACCAACAGCCGTGTGCGCGAGGCCTTTGCCTGTGAGCAGCGTTTAATAGTGGTGGGAGGTTTTATTGCTTCAGATAGCGAAAGCGGAGTAACTACCAATCTCGGAAGGGGAGGCTCGGACTACACAGCAGCCATTCTTGCAGCAGCGCTCGATGCAGATGCCCTTGAAATTTGGACGGATGTAAACGGCTTTATGACGGCCGACCCTCGCATTATTCCCAATGCCTGCACCATCGACCAACTTTCGTATGCCGAGGCCATGGAACTTTGTAACTTCGGTGCTAAGGTTGTATATCCGCCAACCATCTATCCTGTTTGTCAAAAGAATATTCCTATTTATATCAAGAATACCTTTTGTCCCGAAGCCAAAGGTAGTGTGATACGTCGTGATGCATCGCCCAGCGAACGCCCCATTCGCGGCATATCGTCGGTCAACGAAACCAGTATGGTCACAGTAAGTGGTTTGGCCATGGTTGGTGTAATAGGTGTAAACCGTCGCATTTTTACAACGTTGGCTGCTGGGGGTATCAGTGTATTCATGGTGGCACAAAATGCTTCAGAAACCAGTACTTCTATTTGTATGACGCCAGACGATGCCCGTGTGGCCTGCCGGCTGCTTGATGAAGAATTTGCGCAGGAAATAGCAGGAGGTGCAATGAATCCCGCTTCGTTGGCCGAAGGCCTGGCCAGTGTGGCCGTAGTAGGCGAGCGCATGCGTCGCTTGCCGGGTATTGCCGGAAAATTATTCAGCGTGTTGGGCCGCAATGGTATCAGCATCAGTGCTGTGGCCATGGGCGGACAAGAAATGAACCTATCGTTTGTAGTAGAGCGTACGCAATTGCGTAAAACGCTCAATGTATTGCATGATAGTTTGTTTTTGAGCGAACACGAAGATCTTAACATTTTTCTTTGCGGCACTGGCACAGTTGGTGGCAGTTTGATTGAACAGTTGGCAGCGCAGCGCGATAAACTCCTTAAAGAACGTGGTGTTAAACTCAACCTGGTAGGGTTGTGTGGACGTAACCGGGCCGTATTCTGTCGCGAGGGTATCAATCCGGCAACCTGTCGCGAAGCCCTGGAACAGGGCGAAGAAGGCGGTGTTGAACGCATGATGCAGGCCATTGAGTCAATGAATATTTTTAACTCTGTATTTGTTGACTGCACAGCCAGTACCGAGGTTGCCGCCTGCTACGAACGTTTGCTACGTCACCACGTAAATATTGTAGCAGCCAATAAAATAGCAGCTTCGTCCGATTATGCGCACTATCGCTGCCTTAAGGAGTTGGCGCGCGAAAAGGGCGTAAAGTTTCTGTTCGAAACCAATGTGGGGGCCGGTCTGCCCGTTATCAGCACCATCAGCGACCTTCGTGCTTCGGGCGATCATGTGTTGCGTATCGAAGCTGTGCTCAGCGGCACGCTCAACTATGTATTCAACACGCTTTCGGCCAAAGTATCTTTTAGCCAAGCCGTGCGCATGGCTCAAACAGGAGGTTATAGCGAACCCGACCCGCGTATTGACCTTTCGGGCAAGGACGTAGTGCGTAAACTCATCATCTTGGCACGCGAGAGCGGATACCAGGTGGAGTCGGCCGATGTGGTATGTAAACCCTGGCTTCCCGCCTCGCTCTTTGAAGGTAGTGTCAACGATTTTTGGGAGGCATTGCCTGGTCTCGATGTTCACTTCGAAGCTGAGCGGCAACGTTTGTTGCGCGAGCATAAGCGCTGGCGTTTTGTGGCACGTTGGGAAAACGGTAAGGGCAGTGTAGGCTTGCAGGAAGTGCCCGAGGGCCACCCGCTCTATGCCCTTGAGGCATCCAACAACCAGGTGCTCCTTACCACAGAGCGTTACCACGAGTATCCCATGCTTATACAGGGCTATGGAGCAGGTGCTGAGGTTACTGCCGCTGGTGTCTTTGCCGACATCATGCGCATAGCCGGTGTATAATTTTCTTTACCAAATTCTAATCAAGCTATAGCGGATTTATTCAACTCGCTAAAGCCTGTGGCTGATTCGAGGCTGTAAAAAGCAAGAATAATATGGAATATGACCCGGTAACTTATCGAATAAGTTACCGGGTCATATTTTATTTGCCTTAGTTGTAGCTTTTCAAAAAACTGAGCAGAAAATCAAATGAGCGGATTGCGCATATTCAAAACTTTATACCCAATACTGAAGTGCAATGCGGACTCTGTGCAAAAAGTAAGGGGTGTATAAATTTATGCACGAGGTGTGGAAAACATTTCACTTCGGTTATAAAAAGGTTGGCTTTTCACTACGTTTTGTTTGCTCGGTTTATTCAAGGAGTTGTAGTTGATGAGGCTGTTTGAGCTACACCATCCTTTGGCTTTACAGTCTTTTTGTCTGATTTTACACTTCCTTCCCGGGGCTCAGCTATACTCTCCGTAGATGTTTTTGATGTTTTTTCCGGGGGCGTGGCTGTGCCTTTTTCGGCAGTTGTATTTGTACCGGCAGAAGTGCCTGCAGCTGTGTTCACCTTGGGCGTATGGTGGTGGGTAGTGTCTTTGCGCACTATGCTGTCGGCTGGTGTTCGTGGTGCGTAGTGGCCGTTTTGCTGTTTAAGGAAGTGCTTCATTTTGTTGCTTACCGACGATGCATTGACGTTGAAGATGTTGCAGGCAAAGAGTACGTCGGTAATTTTGTTTTCGTGAATGTACTGAACGATATTGCGCGTGAAGTATCGGAAGTCGACCACGTGAATTTCGCCGAAGGAGTAGAACAGGAAACCTGGCAGGGCATTTCCGAAGCTGTCTTTAATGATGAGCAGTCGGCGCGGGCTCGTTGTGCCTGTAACAACCTTGGTGAGGCGCATGTCGCTACCCATAAAGGTGCAGTAGGCACTGCCGTGTCCGTCGGGGAAGTGCATAAAGAAGGCACTTTTATAAGGTTTGTGTTCGCTCGTAACCTGGAAGTTAGCATTTACCGTATAGTCTGTATACCAGGTAGTGTAGTTCAAGCCCTTGGGCACATAGTAAACAAAGTCTTCGGGAGCATTTTTGATGGCAATATCTTTGGAGTAACCATACATGCTGCCTACAATTTTGTGTACTACGCGGCGGTCGTAGTTTGTAAGCGGTTTGAATGGGACACCGGCAGTCTGGGCAAATTTTTGGGCTGCGTAGAAGGCTCCGAGGGGTGCCCAGTGGTGGTCGGTTCGCAGGTAGATGTCTTCGGCAGCATGTTGGCCCAGAGTATGGTACACGTCGACCGCCTGTGCTCCGTCAGTCAGGTGCGCATGAATGTTGGCTATGGTGGGCCATTGGTCGTTGGTGCATTTTTTAGCCTTGTCGGGGCAGTAGTAGGCAGCTGCCGTAGGAATGACCATGCAGTAGACCTTTACCCCCGAACCCAGAGCACGGGCATAGCTGTTGGCTGCCTCGGCATAGGGAGTGCCCGACTTGCCACTGCCGCCATAGGCCATGAGTGCACGTGCTTTCTCGCCTTTCCCCACAATGATAATACCCTTATTGGCTATCTTGGCATTCTCGTTGGCTAAGCCTGTGTCTTGAAAAGGCAAATCTTCGTCTGATGTTGTAGATTTTCCGGGTGTTTTTTCGGCAGGAACTTCGGCCGAGGCGTGAAAGGTAACTTCGTCCTCATCGTTTCCAACCCGCAGTGCCAAAGCATCCTTTTGCATCATACTGAGGGTCATAAGTACATCGCGGTAGGGCTCGCTGTCGCTAAACCACGAACTGACTTCAGCCGTAAACTGGCCGTTAAGCAGTTTGTCGGTACTGAACTCCGGAAAAGTTGCGAGTTCGCGTTTTTCGAGTTCCGAATATGTGCTGCGCGGAAAAGCCGTGAACACTACCGTAATGGAGACGTATACCGCTCCGAGTAGAACGAGGAAAATCTTGTCCAGCTTCATTGCTTTGAATAGGAAGAAAAAAGGAAAAAATGGATGCTAAAAAGAAGGGGTGTACGACCTTTGGGTGTTAATGTGACCGCCCGGAATTTTATTGGGCCAGTCCGATTAGTGCTTGGGCCGTTGTGCGGTTATAGGCATGGAGCAGGTTATTGACAAAGAGTACATCGGTTATGCGGTTGTTGCGGGCATAGGCAGCTAACTTTTGGGTAAAGAAACGGAAGTCAACTACAAAAATCTCTTCGAACGAACCAAACAGGTAGCCCGGCAAGGCGTTGCCGTAGCTATCCTTTACAATCATCAGCCGGCGGCCGTTGCGGGTGCCTGTCTTGACATGAACAGTGTGAGTGTCGCCCCCCATGAAGGTGCAATAGGCGCTTCCGCTGCCATCTGCATAGTGTTTGAAAAAGTTGGCAGTCTCCGGATTGGTAGCTCCTATAACTTGTCGGTTGCTGTTCAGCCGGTAGCTTACAAAGGTTGCTGTGTAGTTGGTGTCTTTGGGGGTGTAGTAAACAAACTCCTCAGGATATTTCTTGACAATGGGCATGCGCGAAAAGCGATAAAGTGTGCCTACAAAATTGCGTACCACGTGGCGGTTGTAATTGCACAGACTATCGAATGGGACTCCTGCCTTGCGGGCAAATTCGCCCGCAGCGTAGTAGGCTGCAAGGGGCATCCAATGATGGTCGGTACGGGCATAGATGGGCTCGGCGGTACGTTGGCTCAATGGAGTATAAACGTCTATATGTTCAACTCCTTTGTCTAGACTTTTATACATAAAGTCAATTACTTGCTTTTCGTCGTTGGAGTGCGAGCGCATATTATCGGGGCAATAAAAGGCTACTGCAGTAGGTATAACCATACTATAAACGCGTGTGCCGGCTTCGAAGGCTGCTGCACAATGGTTGATGGCATTGGCATACCACACTCCGCCGGGTACAGCTCCGCCAAAAGGTTCCATGGCACGCACTTCGCTGCTATCGGCAACGACAATAATGCCTTTGCGTCCGCGGAAAGTTTTGCGTGTGCTGTCGGCAAATGATTGCAAGGGCAGGCAGGTAGCCAGGCAAAGTAGCATAAAGTATCTGAACATGGTTGGTAGCATATGGTGGCAAGTAAAAGTATAATTGCAGGTGTGGGTATTTAAAAACGTGTATAGATAAAGGCATTGTTGGTAGCTCCTACCAATAGAGCCACACTCATGCCTAGAATGGCAATAGACAATGCTAATCGTACCAGCATGCTGAGGCTGCGGCTCAGTACATTTGACGTAGGAAACACACGGGTATAGAGGCTGGTAATGGTGTCGTACACTGGCATACTGAACAGAATGGCCGTAATCCAAAGCCAAAAGTTGGCCGTGAGGGCACTCTCGGCAGCAAAGTCGTTCCATTCGCCTTGTAAACCGAAAAAGGCTGTAAAGAAACTGCCCATGCGACCCATATCGTCAAAGTAGAAAATACCCCAGCCAATAACCACTAGCAGTAGGGCATAAAGATGGAGCAGGGGAGCGGGAATGCGGTGTTGCACCTTGAGCAGTGTATGTTTCTCAATCATCACAATGAGTCCGAAGTATAAGCCCCAGATAATGAAGTTCCAACTTGCGCCATGCCACATACCCGTAAGAAACCAAACTATCAAAATATTCAGGGCCTGATGGTGGCGGTTGCCCCCTAAAGGTATGTAGACATAGTCGCGGAAGAAACTTCCGAGCGAAATGTGCCAGCGACGCCAAAAAGCCGTGATACTGTTGCAGCAGTAGGGGTGCTTGAAGTTCTCGGCAAAACGGAAACCTAAGCAGCGCCCCAAACCAATGGCCATGTCGCTGTAGCCCGAAAAGTCAAAGAAAATTTGGAAGGTAAAGGCCAATATGCCCACCCAGGCTCCCGCCATAGTGAGGTCGTGGTGGCTGTTGGCTAAAAATTGAGTGGCAATTTCAGAAAACTGATTGGCAAGAATAACCTTTTTGCCCAAACCAATGAGAAAGCGGAATGCACCCTCCGAAAGGTCGTGGGCGGTGGTGGTGCGTTGGCTTATATCGTGTGCTACGATATCGTAGCGTACAATAGGTCCGGCTATTAGCTGTGGAAACATTGAGATGTAGAGCAACAAGCCACTCAATCGCTTTTGTGCCGGGGCTACACGCCTGTATACATCGGTGAGGTAGGAAATAGATTGAAATGTATAGAAACTAATGCCTATGGGTAGGGCGATGGCAGGTATTGAAACCGGCAGTCCAAGGTCGCAGAGTGTTTGTGCAAAAAATCCAGCATACTTGAAGGTGCCGAGTAAGACCAAATTAAGAATTATGCCGCCGGCCAAGGCTGTTTTGCGGAAGTGCTGCTGGCGGTCGATGAGCAATCCGACAAAGTAGTTCAGCAGTACGCTTCCTAACATTAAAAAAACATAAACAGGCTCTCCCCAAGCATAGAATATCAACGAAAAGGCAACCAGTACTGCATTGCGCTTAGGAGCACTAGTCAATCCGGTGGTGCTGTTGCTGCGTTTATCAAGCCAAACGGCTATGAGGTAGCATAGTAAAAATGCGGGAAGAAAGACAAAGATGAAGAAGAGATCGGAAAAAACCATGTGTTGCTGAACCGTCTAAAAGTATGGGGATATAACCGCCCCCACCCCCCTAAACTTAAATGGAAAATGGTTAAGCGGGGTGGGGGCAGTGCAGTAGGAGTCTGCTGTAACTGAGGCTTTGTTGAACATGTATTGTAAGGATGTTGTTCAAGTGCTAAAGCCGCTGCAAAATTACAAAATATAATTTACTCAAAGTATTACCAGTTCAGTTCATTTTGTCAATATCTTCTTGTTGAATAGTTATTCGATACACTTTAATGCGGACTCCCGGACTTTTGCATGCAAAATGGTGTCAATGACTGTGTGCCAAGTGCCTGCAAAGTATGGATAAGAATAGTCGGATAGAGGAGTTTGATGCTAAATAGGTAAATAGCCCCATCATAAAGAGAGTAGCCTTTTAAAAACGTTTTATGAATTTCAGAATGCCAATTGCACTGAACAAAAAGAGGCGGAATGCCCGCTTTCGCTCGCTTTGCTTGTGTATTGTCTGCAATTCGGAATATAAAATGACATTTGTTCTAAAATTGTTGATTTACAGCGCAGCCGAAAAAGTAAAAATATAGGCTGACGGCTTGGTACATTCAAAAACTAAATTGTACCTTTGTACAAGTGAGGCAGCAGTAAGTCTGTGGCCTAACACTAACCATCACAATCTTATTTTATCTGACAAACATGGAAAATAACAAACCCATGCGCTTAGAACATGACCTTCTTGGTCAGCGCGAGTTGCCCGCCGATGCACTTTATGGTATCCAAACCCTTCGTGGCGTTGAAAACTTTAAAATCAGCCGTTTCCGCCTCGATCAGTATCCGCTCTTTATTAACGGACTTGCCTATACTAAATGGGCTGCTGCAGATGCCAACCATCAGCTGGGACTCCTGACCGATGCACAATATAATGGTATACAGGCTGCTTGCAAAGCAATTCTCGAAGGCAAGCACCACGACCAGTTCCCCGTAGATATGATTCAGGGTGGTGCAGGTACAAGTACCAATATGAATGCCAACGAGGTGATAGCGAATCTTGCCCTTATAGAAATGGGACATAAGCCCGGTGAATATGAGTACTGCTCTTCGCACGACCACGTGAATCGTTCGCAGTCTACGAATGATGCTTACCCTACGGCCATCCATATGGGACTCTATGCTTCGCACATGGCTCTTTTGCCGCACCTTCAGGAACTCATTGCTGCCTTGCGTGCAAAATCAGAAGCTTTTGCGCATATAGTAAAAATGGGACGTACGCAGCTTGAAGACGCTGTGCCCATGACACTTGGACAAACCTTTGGAGGCTTTGCCAGCATTCTTGAAAACGAACTGGTGCACCTTAATGAGGCTGCAGCCGACTTCTTGACTGTTAATATGGGTGCTACGGCTATCGGTACAGGTATCTGCTCTGAGCCGGGATATGCAGAAAAGTCGGTCGAGGCGCTTGCCCGTATCACAGGTTGGAATGTTGTGCTTGCTGAAGACTGGGTTGGAGCTACTTCAGACACCTCGTGTATGGTTGGCTATATGTCGGCCTTGAAGCGTGTAGCTGTGAAGATGAGCAAAATTAGCAACGACCTTCGTTTGTTGGCTAGTGGCCCGCGTTGCGGTTTGGGCGAAATCAATTTGCCTGCACGTCAGCCCGGTTCGTCTATCATGCCCGGTAAGGTAAACCCTGTTATTCCTGAAGTTATCAGCCAGGTTGCTTTCAAGGTAATCGGTAACGAATTGTGTGTAACGATGGCTGGCGAGGCTTCGCAAATGGAACTCAACGCTATGGAGCCGGTAATGGCTCAGTGCTGCTTTGAGTCAGTTGACCTTATGGCCAATGCCTTCGATACACTCCGCACGCTTTGCATTGAAGGTATTACTGCCAATGAAGACAAATGTCGCGAAGAGGTGCACAATAGCATTGGTATCGTAACTGCTCTTAACCCCTATATCGGTTACGAGCACTCTACAACTATAGCCAAGAAGGCTATGGAAACAGGTCGCAGTGTGGTTGATTTGGTACTCGAAGAAGGTATCCTTACACAGGAAGATCTTGATGCCATCCTTGATCCTAAGAACATGGTGCGTCCTGTTAAACTCGACATCCATCCCAAATGTTAATAGCAGTATCCAGGCCTGGTGTAATGCTTGGCTTGCTGAATAATTAAAAAGTCTCCCAGTGCATCAAGCACTGGGAGACTTTTTGTCTATAAGGGTTAATTTATTCTGAAAATAAGGGAAAGAAAGCGTTTTAAAAGGC
>Belle_p2__coassemble_1307_pt1 | contig 45243 bp, 27 predicted proteins | sample Belle_p2__metabat2_high_PE_006 | metagenome-assembled genome bin Belle_p2 | reverse complement strand
GTTTCAAAGATAACATACTGACTTTTTGACCTTTAGTTTTTGCATCGGTAGCCCAACCTAAATATCTACATAAAGTGTAAAAACTATTGAATTTCGTAGCGTGTGGACAAAATCCAGAGCCACTCTTTTGCTTCATCTAAGTTAGCAGACCCAAGGTTGAGTTCTGTCAAAATCGTAAAAATGGAGGCCGTGTAAATAATATTACACGGAGTCTACAAAATTTTATACCCCCAGAGAGCTCTTTAGATATACCATTTCTGCAATTTAACCATAAACCATTCTAATACGGCATACTCACTTTATTAATATGAGGAGGGCAAGATTGTATATACTAATCCTACCCTCCTCACATCCCCATAAGGTTTGCATACATTAAGTTCCTTACTTTGTTTACAATAAGAAACTGAAAGTTGCTTATAATGCACCTTTGCACCATTACTGAGGCAGCTCGTTGAAAGCAAACAACTAAGCACGCTCAATCAGTACAACAGCATAGGCTGAAATTCCCTCTTCACGCCCTGTAAATCCAAGACGCTCGGTAGTAGTTGCCTTGATGCTCACATCCTCTATATCAACCTCCATCAAAGGCGCTAAACAAACTTTCATCGCTTCGATATGAGGGTTAAGTTTAGGGCGTTCTGCACAAACTGTTGCATCAACGTTACCCACCTTCCAGCCTTTTTCTGCGAGCAAGGCAATCGTACGTTTCAGAAGTATTTTACTATCAATTCCTTCAAAGTCTGCCGAGGTGTCAGGAAAGTGATATCCAATATCACGCAGATTTGCAGCACCCAACAAAGCATCACAAATTGCATGTATCAGCACATCTGCATCGCTATGACCCTGCAGTCCGAGCGTATGTTCTAATTGGATGCCTCCCAACCAAAGGGAGCGTCCGGATACGAGTTTATGCACATCGTATCCCATTCCTACTCTAATTTTCATCGGCGTCGTCCTAGAAGTTCACGTATACCATCAAAATCGAAAGCCAGCGATACGCGCAAAGTCTGATCCAACGGATTGGATGCCGAAGTTGCTATCACGTAGCCAGCATCAATAGAAAGCACATTCATGCGAAAACCAGCTCCTACAGTGGCATACTTACGATTGCCCTGCATAGCACTCTCGTGGTGATAACCGGCTCGCAGCGTAAACTTTTCATTATACACATATTCAGCACCAATACTCCACTGAATTTCTTCAAGTTCACCTTTGAAACCGCGCTCAGAGTCACCAAACGAAGTAAAGATGCCTGAAATGGACGACTTACTGTAGTAGTCTTTGTCCAAGCGTTCCTGGTAGTCCTCTTCAGCCTCATCAGCACGTTTCAAGGGCATTGAAGGAACTAACAATTTATTCAAATCAAGTGCAAAGCTGATGCGATTATATTCATTAAGAGGCATCATATAGTTTATACCCAAGCGCAAGTTCGTAGGAATAAAGTACGAACGATCATCGCCGTAGGATACTTTGCTACCAATATTGTTTATATTGAGACCCCATGCCAATTGGCACTCTCGTTGACCCATCATAACATAGTTATTATAATAAAGCGCGATATCAGCAGCAAAGGCAGAACCTGCAGTGGTATTGTCGTCGTAATGTCCGGTAATATCAGAGTACATATAACGCATGGCAACTGCGGCCGAAAACTTTTCGCTCAACATACGCGAGTATGCAACATCTACGCCCAACTCATATGGCTTTACGCTCATGTTTTCGGTGGGTATTTCGCCTAATGTAAAATAGCGTATCGATGCACTGAGCGCCTGGTAATCGCCCAATCGGATATACCCTACAGCATCGAGCAAAGCAATACCTGTTGTGAGTTTTCGGAGCCAAGGTGTATAGTTAATAGCGAAGCCGGCACGCGAAATTGTAAAAGGGTATTTGGCGGGATTCCAGTATTGCGAGTGGACATCAGGATCGGTTGCTGCACCAACGTCGCCCATACCGCCGGCACGGGCATCAGGTGCAATTGATTGCGAGGTAACACCCGTGCGCACGGGATTGAACTGGTCGCGTACTTCGTCATCAGCTAAAGCAGGCAAGGCTGCAAAGCTTAAGACGAGAGGTATGTGGTGAACTTTCATTAGCTATTTTGTATTATTATGGCAAGCTACGTTGCCCTTTTATTCTTAATGACTCGCTTTCTTAACGAGCATTCTATGGTTTTAGTATACACAATGATCAAAAAAGATTGGTTGTTATTGCCATAAACAAAACATAAGATCATTGTTGCAGAGGTCTAAACTAGCTGTAACCGAACGGAGATTACCGAATAATAAGCTTTTTGGTCTTTGTTTCGCGCTTACCCACCTTACTTCGGTAAAGATAAACCCCACGCTCCAAACGATTGCCGGCATAATCGGTTAAATTCCAATCAAGACTTGCAGTGCCGTTACCTGCAGGAACACGTTGACTCTGATGCCAAACACGCATACCTGCCACATTGAACACCTCGGTTGTAATCTCGGTTTCAGCTTCGGCTGCGGCCACGAACGTAGTGATAAATCGTGTTGACTCAGTGGGAGCATCTAATGTAGACTGCACATCAAAGTCTGGAGTTCCATTTGGATTTACACGGAAAGCAAGTTTTGCAGTAGTAGAGTTATCATAAACATCCCATACTCTAAACGACAACGTATGACGTCCGGGCGTCAGATTATTTAGTGGATATTCAACGAGCCCTTTGCTGTACGAACTGTAGTCAAAATTGAAATGATCGTTCATTGTTATCAGTGTCGAGGGGTCGTTATCGAACCAAAGTTCCATATCATGTCCTAAGTTACCGCTTACCATCGAGATTGCTGAAGAGTCGGACACTGAAGCGTAGAACACAGCATCAGTTCCTATGGTTGCTCCATCTACAAAGTCTGGGGTATTCAGATAAAGGTAAACGTCAGGGCCTATAGAATCTGTTATAGCCTGGCTGCTCGTACCATTCAGACAAAAGCCGGTATAGCTACCATTTAGTTCGCTACTGTGGTCTTCGTTTACTGCATATAATGATAGTAAAGCCTTTTCGGTACTAAAGGGAATACCCCGGGGCACCATGAACTGCAACTTAAAGCGCCCGTTAGTAACCGGAACTGACCCTTCGAAGAGTGTCTGCGTATAATCTGAATAGATAATAGGATCTTCATAATTATTGCCATAGCCCTTACAGTGAAGCGTTTGCTTAGGTGTAAACACCGTACCAGTCAGAGTGCCGTTAAAGTTTTGATCAGGCATTCCGGCTTTTACATCCGCATTGACATATCCTGAAAAACTAACCACATCGCCTATAGGTAAGTGGCTGAAGAGGTCAGGAGTAACAGGCTTGCCGTTAATACTATCTATTCTTATACCCGAATCGGGATATGACAAAGCCAATGCGGGATCTCCCAGCAGCACATATTTCATTTTATTAATGGTACGATCCAAACCTATAGCTTGCTTATCGCCTGCTGTATTAGCTATGAGTTCACATTTGGTTAGTCTCAAAGCATCACCCATCGTATAACGTTTGCCATCAGAATCTTTTGCAAAAGCGTATTTTACAAATCCTCTGTTAATAGCCCGGTTATAGTTAGAGAATACAGAGCGGGCTGCACAAACTACAGCTACAGCCGGCCCGTTGGGTGCAAATAGGGCATTGCGTCCCATGTCGGTCATGGCCTGATCGTAGGGCGTAATTTCGCAGGAGGCAAAAACCCAAACAGGCAAACTTTCGCTGATATTAGCCAGCATATCGGGCTTCTCAAGAAAGAACTTATGCGACATGCGATCAGGGCTACCATGCCCATTATAATTGAATATCAGTGCACCCTGCTGCATAGACTGCTTAATCTTTTGCGTAGCTTCGGGATAAACGGGGCCTTTTGCACTTTGTGTGACCGTGTATATATCCGGAAAAATGTAGTGCAGCCTAAAGTTTTCGTTGGCGGCAGCTTCTGTTTGACGAGCTACTGATAGCGCATCGTGCATATGCATATTATCATCCCCTGTATCACCTATGGCCCACATGCGATTCTTCCAACTTCCTACTTGCTCATTATTCATATAACGGAGCGTCTGGTCTACCAGCCATTTGGCATCTTCCGAGGTATGACAAACAAAGCGTCCCACACCAAGATCTATTTTCTCTTGGGTAAAATTCACTCCTTCGGCATCATCCAAATAGGCATAATAGTCGTCGGTAACATAGCTGCGCAACGTACCTATTGAGTAAACGGCATTTTGTCGGTTCTCCTCATCGTTTCGTTCGTAAGCTAACAGGTAGTCATCTGGATTAGTGCCTTTCCATTCGCTAGTAATCATGCGGTTATCGTAAGCACAATCACCAAAGAGCATGAGATACTTTGGTGCATCTGAATAGTTTTCCGCACGGTCGTAAAGCATTTTAAGGTAGCGGCGATAGGCTGCGGCATCTGGAGTTCCCGATGAGAATTCATTATATAATTGTCCGGCATTAACCACCTTTACACGCAAACCATTGCGTTGCCGGTGTGCCTCGGCCAATCGTTCTGCTTGTTCTGTAAGTTTACCTGATGTTGGCACAATAATAATGTAGTCAATAGCAGCATCTGCATGAAGGTCTTGATTGACTACGTTTCCTACTACTTCGGGCGAATCGTAGGTGCGCGACACATCAACCAGTACAAAGCGTTTGTTACCATCAGCAGCCTGAGCGCGGTAAACGTCACCTTGCAGTTGTCCGGGCAATTCAGCCACCGGATTCGAGGCATTGCCTAACTGCCACACACGAGTGTTGGCATTGGCTCCGGACACATTCAGGGTAACACTACCTTTAGAGCCACCATTAAAAGGTGCCGCAGTAAAAGCTGTCGATAGTTGCTGCTGAAATTGCGTGTAGAGGTAATTCAGCCTGCCTGTACCTGTAGCATTAACCATGAAGCGAGCTTCGTTACCCAACTCTGCATTGAAAGAGCCACGATATCCACGGGCTGACTCTCCCTCTCCATAAGAACCGATGCTACACTTCACATCACTTCCCGAAGGTGGAGTAATGGTAATGTAGGTCATGCCTGAAGAGTTTTTGGCAGAAACATCATAGTAGACTTTGCACTCCCCGCCTACATGTCCGGGCAAGTCGAGCTTAAAGTTTACACCTCCTTGAATATCCTTCGAGTCGTAAAAGTCACGTCCTCCTCCATACCACACAAACGCATCGTTATCATAAAGCGCATTAGCTGTTACCTGCGACACCTCTTTGCCAGCTTCTGCAGGTAACTCTAAGGTATTAAAGGTTGCAGGCGCTTCGCCTTCAGTCAGAAAGTAATAGCTATAGTTAGCAAATGTATTGTGCAGGAACTTGCCCTTTCCATACCAAGAAGTCAGTCCCTCTGCAAAAAAGAGTACCGAACCCTGGCGGCGGTAAAGGGGGACCTCGTTTAAATCATCTATCAAAGCATCGTCTCCCTCAAAAGTAAACACATCCGGCAGGGGTCTGCCACCATAACCATAGAGTTTTACTTTTGAAGGGTCGGCAAAACCCATTTTGGACAATTGTGCGTCGGATAGTTGGTATATACCCTCTTTTGAAACACGAATCTTAACCCATTTGCCTTGAGCCAATACAGAGTGTGCTGCATAACGTTGAACTGCAGTTAAATGCTGATTTGCAGCAACTATATGACGAGCTGCCGGCGATAACTTTGGACCGACAATTTCGGTTCGCAACTCATAGTTTGTAAGCCGAAGCCATTTTCCCTGCTTTTTAACAACAGGAACAAAGGCCACATCCATATAATGCTCGCCCCGCATCACTGACCGGACAGCATCAAACTGCACATGTTCAGACGCCTCGAATCCGGCAACTTTCAGCCGGCGCACCGAAGCTGCATCAAGGGGTTCGTATTCAGGGTATTCTATAAATACACGCACGGAATCGGACGGTAACAACTTTCCCAAACGTAGCTGCGCAGTTTCGTGAGGTAGCTGACCTTGTGCAGGTACTGCAAGGGTAAGCATACCAGCCAACAGCAGGGGTGAATAGAGTTTCATGCGCGATAGTCTTATTATTCAGGTTTTAAAGTCAATACTAAAGTCTTATTGTGAAGACTTTGCCTCTTCATAGAGAGTATAAAGAAAAAGCATCTCGCCTTTCATTGAGTCTGTATGCAGGCTCTGAGTTTGCAAAGATAGTGAAAGGTGAGTGAAGTAGCAAATCTGAAAGCTCGCTTTCAAAGATTTGCTATTTTCGAACTGCATCCTATCTTATCCAAAGGGAGTGAAAAGTAAGCGAAGTTTCAAGACAGAAAGCACGCTTTTGTTGATTTCCACATTTATCCTACTCTATCTGCTCATTTATTTGATATGAAAAGCAAAATGTTCGTTTCCATCAATCAACAAAGCAATACGATCGTCTATATGCACTTCCTGTGGTGTGATTGGCAGAGGAAAAAGCAGCAGGTCTCCTTGTCTCAAAGTATAATACTGGCTTATTTGTGCAATGGTTTCATCTGTCTGCTGAAAGAAGTTGGCTGGCACTCTCACTTCTGCCTTTGCTTCGTTAAGTTGCAAAGTAGCAACATCACCAATCTGTAGAGACTGGACAACTTCATCGGGTACTGCAACAGCATTGTCAAAACCAACTGCTAAGTCCCAGGGTGCATGAGCTAAACGCAGGTCATTCAATAGATTCTCAGCCACAAAATGCACGCCCAAAGTTACACAACTCTTGTCATAATAGCGCGATGCAAAATGTTGATGGATGCTTCGTCCCAAACGGTTTATTCGAACGGCCACGCAAAGTTGTGCCGTGCAACAAGTAGCAAAGTCGGGGATAAAAAAAGGATTCTTGCGGAGTAGCAGTGCAGTGTCTGGTAAGGCCACTACACGCATCTGCAGATTGTCTGCTGTATAAAATAAACGGAATATCTTCATTGATAATTAATTTTGATATAAAGCGTTCCGCCCGCGAAAGCCAGATGCTGCCATAAAATGCCAGCATAGAATGTTTACCGGCTGAAGAGGGACAACATCCGCACTCCGTAGGCGGAACGTTTCATGTTAGCGATTGAGAATAAACTTAAGACTGACGCCAAAATCCTGGGTAGTTACCGGATAAGACGACGAAGTAAGAAGCGGTTTGTTCATCTGACGGTCGTAATAGGCTGTCAAGGTCAAGAACTTGCTGAGTGAATAGTCGGCCGAGAACGATACCTGCACTGCTTTATTTCCGCTTGTTGCTTGTGTAAGCTGTGTCAGGATATCACGATTCAGTGCACTCTGATTGCGTATGGTAAAGTCCAGACGCAGGTTAAGGTCGTTTGCAAACCCACGTGCATTCGTTTCTGTTTTCTTGGCACTACCGCTGCCCTTGGAGCGCGAGCGCACCGTTTTCTTCGGGGCAAAGAGGTTGAGGTCAGCAATTTTATAACCCAGACCAATTACAAAGTCATTCGAACGTGTTTCAGTCAGTTGCTGCGAAGTCATACTCAGCATGAGAACTCTAGTTCGACGCATCTCCACCTTAGCCGTAATATTGTTTTGGAACGTCATATCCACGCCAAAGAGTGGCGAGAAACTCTCGTTGATGCTCACGGTCGATACATCGTACATACAACTCGGTACCGGATTACCTGTAGCTACATCGTTTATAAACCCAAAGCCATTCATATATTCCATATAACTTGTAAAAGTGTTATACGAACCTACGGAGTAAATACTCTTATACGAGTGGTTCAGGTTGAAGCTTTTAAATACTTTCTTCATTCGCGGCAGTTTGGCCAGCCCAGCATAGGTTATGTTCCAGTTGGGCAGCATCCGCGTGAGCGCCGGGAATATGTCGAGTCCTTTATTGCCTACAGTATAAGCGTTCAGGAAAGCCGGAATCATTACCTCAGGTGAGTAAGGGCTCACCGTACCATTGGCCGGATCAAAAGGTTGTCCGGCTAAACTGGTTCCGGCTGGATATACCGCGTTGGTATACTTACCTTCTATGCGCTTCCGGTACGATTCAAGTGAGTTGACAAACTTGGTAAAAGTTTTGCTCTTATACCCCTTATCGGGCGAACCACTTTTTTCGAATGCTGTACCTAGCGAGATGGTAGTCATCGTAAACGAGCCTGTCTCTGTGGTAGGCATACCGGTAAACATATACTGTATGCTGCGGTTACGGGTCGTGTTTCGCGAGGCATTTAGATCTATCTTTACATCGCGGAAAGGCTCCAATGTAGCACGAATTTGCAGTGATTCGTTCAAACTTGAAGTTGCCGGAGTAATAATGCTGTCGGCCATCATGAGCCAACCGCGTTCGGCTGCACGCCGCACATATCCCTCGTTGGTCATACCAAAAGCAAAATCCAATCCTGGAGCCATTCCGGCTGCACCCTTGCTTTGTCCAAAAACATCGCCGATTGTCGGCTTAAATCCGGGTACACTCAAATTAAAGCGATTCGTGTAGCTCACATTAATGTTGCGTACCATCATCAAAAAGCGTGTACCCATCTGCAATGCCTTGTACCAGCCTTGATCCTCTGGGCGGCGTCTGGGTGAAACAGTCAGTTTCAATCGTGCCGTATCCTGCGAAAGTATGAGAATTTGGTTATTGTCAACTACCTTATAGCGTATAGGATAGCGGCTGCCGTCGGGACGCATGGCCGTTACGCGCAACTTTTTAGAGCGTTGGTTGTGCCTAATGGTTTGAGTTGTATCGGCTTTGAGCACGATTTCCTTTTGGAAATTCTTCTTTTTATTCTGTTTATCCTTCTTGCTCTTGGGCGTTTGTGCATATTTGCGGTTCACCGCCTTCAGGAAGGGTACATGATTGTAGAGTGTTTCCATGTTGAGGCGTCCGTTACCTGTAATATTGCGTGAATTATTGATGGTATTTCCCAGCGAAGACCCATCTTCCAACTCAGTACCGCGCGCCCAGTTGTACGTAGCATTGTAGGTAGCATCTGCAGTAATCCAGTCAAAGGCCGGAATCTTATTAAGCGGCAACTTCCATGAAAGATCAAAATTCTGCTGATACGACAGCGGACGGCCCAATTCCTTAAGGCTATGCCATACAGAGTCTTTCCAAGCTGCATAACGGTCTGGGTAAAGATCCTTGTTAACCGCCGTGTAAGGCTGTTCAATTTCAGCATTCGTTCCTGAGCTAAAGTTAGCATGGATGTTTTTGGTCAAATCCCACCGCAACTGGAAGGAGCGATTCCATAAAAAGTCGCTCGACCATGTCAAAGGTAGTTTTGAGTTTTCAAGGTTCTCCATGTCGCGCTCCTGCAACTCATAGTACGAACGTGTGATGTCTGAATTAAAGCCTATATTTTGCGGAGCCAGATTAAAACTTTGCTCACGCAAAATGCGCAACCACTTCGACTTATTCTTCATTTTCTTGAAAGGCTCAAGCGGTTTAAAGTTCGATGCCCAATTGTAATTAAAGGTATACTTCCAATTCTGGTCCTTTTCCCAAGCTGTTGTCTCACCGGTTGTATGCCGGGTTGAGTAGGCATAGCCAAAGGTAAAGTTGGCCGGATCGTAAGGCATGGGGTGCCGTTTGGTCGAAATATTGAAACGTGCACCGGTAATGCTGAAATTCTTATTTACAACTACCTTCTCAATAATGTTCTTGAGCGAGTCGCGCTGCGCCTTGGTAGGCAGAGCATCGAGTGCCTCGTCTACTTCCATATCTGTGTCAAGCGGATTATAGCGTGGAGAGGTTCGCTGCTTGGAGTATGAATAGTAGATGGGAGCATTGAGTTTGGCTTTCTCAGGCAAAAATTTGCCCATTTGCACATTCGTTGTCACTGAATACTCGTATAGGTTATCGTCACGGCGTTGGCTCACCGTCTCTTCGAGTCCGCCAAAGCCTTCTGTTTCAATGTGTCCGGTCAGGTTTATTGTAGCAACGTCCGAGAGTTCCAGGTTTAGTTGAGACTGTGCAGCCCAACCACCCTTGTTCGAGAATTGCTGTAAACGGAGTTCGTTGGCCCACACCTCTACATTTTGCAGATTGCGCGATTTGTTGCGCACACCAATCATAATGGTACGCACCTCTCCCAGCGAGGGGTTACCCATTACGCTTACCTTATTATTGGGACGCTCCGAATCGTACTCTGAATAGAGCTTTGAGTTGGTTGCCAGCCCTAAAGCCCTTTGCTTGTTACGGTTCTTCTTGGTGTTGGTAAACATAGACAGGTCTATATCGAGCATGTTATCGGCCGGCCAGACAATACGGGCGTTCGACAGGTTATCGGCATAGCGTCCTGCGGGTGTTACTTTGAGCGGTATTTCATATTCATAAAAGTTGCTCTTATAATCGGAACCCAAACGCACAAAGAGCGATATTTCGTCGTCCTGCACAGGAGTTTCGCCCTGTAAGGCATTGGCATGGGTAAACATTTGCAAATGTTTGTAGCGTCGCAAGTCAAGGTTGGTATTCTTGTACACAGCGCGTGCATCGCCCGATGCCAGCGACTTTATTTTGAGCGAGAGCGACTGCTCGTTGTTCTGCAATATCTGTGTTTGTCCCGGGTCAACCACGCGACTGATTCCCGGCGGCAGAATGTAGTTCACAGGCTCCTTCTCGTTATTCTCTTCAAAGTTCACGGCACTCACCTCGAGCGTACCGCTAATTTCGGGCGCTTTACCCTGATAGAGCGCCTGTTCATACGAGCGCCATTCACCATGCACCAGGTTGAGTGTAGCCATTCGTAATACTACTGGCTTGGCAAAACCGGTCATGAACATACGCATAAAGCGAATGGACGAGAAATCGGTTATACCGCCTTCGCGACGTTCGTACTGGTCTACAGGAATTCGGAACTGATACCAGGTATAGTCCTTAGTCTTACCATCGCGGGTCTTGACACTGGCCACACGCTTATCTACAATGTAATTCTGTCCCACCTGCATGGCCTCTTCGGCAATACGCACACGATACTGATAGTACTTTTCGTATTCGTTCAGCGTGAAGTCCTGATTGATGTCCTCCACATCGGGCTGCGTTTTATAGGCCGTACTGTATTTTTCGGGCGAGTTCTCACTATCAACCGAGTTACCGTTAGGATTATTGATATACTTATAACGGTCAAGAATGGAGCGCTGCTCGCGGTCGTAGTCGGAGCCTCTGAAGTAGTGGTACTTATCGGCCGAGGGCGAAAGCAGAAGCGAGTCGTACACTTCGGGACGCACCTTAGCTTGTACGGCTGCAAGGAACTGGGCGTACGCCGGATAAGTACGTTCCTGTTCGGACGAAAGGCCATTGAAACCTACGTCTTGTTTGGCACGCGAACCGCTAGCCGTATTAAAGGCATAGGTTACGGTGTTCTGCGTTGGTACGCGCCCCCATATGGTTTCGGTATATTGTGAAGGATCATCATCGACAGGCAATCCGCTCTCAAAAAATTTCTTACCATCCTTGAGGATGTCCTCACTAATCTCGCCAAGGTTAAAATACAGGTCACCGCTAAAAGTAGAACCCGCCTCGCGAGCCTTGATAAAGGGGTCGAGCATCCAAAACTCTATATACTCGATGTTGGCAGTTTCAAAGTCAGAGTTATCGAGTTTGCGCATCATACCTCCCCAACGTTTTTCGGGATTGAGCAGTTTTCCGTTTGAATCGAGCGAAGGGTCGAGGTTGTAAGGACCACGCTCGTTGGGATAGTATGCAAGGTTCAACACGTTGAGCATGTTAGACTCCTGCATATTGACACTCATATTCGGAAAGAGTTCGCTTTTGTAAACCTCGCGCACATCGGGGTCTGACAACTGTGCCAAATCGTTCTTGATGTGGCCGGGTGTAAGATTCGACGAACGGCGGGTAAAAAGAGGATCGATGTAGTACCAGGCCAGTAGAGCGCGGCTGTAACCATAACGCACATCGCCCGTGAGTTTTGACTCTGGGAAGATGGAAGGTACGCTCGATATATTCCACTCTTGCGGGTTCGATATGTCTATTTCGCTCTTGGCATTCTCAAAGTCGTCAATATACGAGGCATTTCCCTGCGCCCCGCGGCTTTTGCCGGCTATTAGTTGTGCAAACTCTGCTGTAAAGTTAATGCTTGACGGAGCCGTACAATGCAACAAGGGCAAACGGTCAAGCCAGTCGGTCAGTCGCTGACTCTGTTTTTTCCACGACACATTCAGGCCCCACAGTGTATTGTTCAGCGGTTCTGAGCCCATGGCTACTTTTGTAGTGAGCGGTTTCTCGCCCAAATGCATAAAAGTACCTCCTACTTGAAATTCCTTCGAAAAGTCATACTGGAAGTTCATGCCAAACATGGTTTTGCGCTGCATGCCGAAATCTGTATTACTTTCCAGGCTGACGTTAATGTTAGTACCTGCATCAAGAATGCTCTTGTTAAGTATGCGCACAATACCCGAATTGTAATCAACGGTATAGTCGGAGCCCTCCATCAAGGTTTGTCCGCCGGCAGTAACTACCACCGAACCACGGGGTATATTCATGGCACCGAGCTGAATTTCGTCGTTACGGCTGGCCTTATACTCACCGGTAAGCAGGAATTTATTTTTCTCGGCAATCTGACGGGCAACAGTACGCGTAGAATCGTAAAGTTCCTGAAACACATACTTTTCAGCTACAGCAGGATTGCCAATAGCCTGTGCAAGAGCCTTGCCAAAGGGTTCAACTACCGGAAAGTACACTCTACCGGCCGAGGGGTCAATGGTATAGCCTTCAACAAAGTCGAAGTAGCCGTTGGCACCGGGCTTGTTGTTGTTATTCAGGCGGTCGAGTCCTACAAGCGAGAGTATCTTTTTATCCTTTATTCCCGGTTCGGGTATATAGCTGAGGTATACGCCCGAGGTATCAGAAAGTATTTTAATATCGAGTTTAAACTTATCCTTCTGCACTGAGTTTGCGCCCAGCGAGTAAACATTCTTCATCATGAGGTCCCAGTTTCCCATGTTGGGTGTGCAGGCAGTGTTCTTAAGTGTCTTCACAAAGAGCACTTCCTTGTTATCCTTACGGTCGGACGAGAACTCACCCACCTGGTAGGTCTGCCCACGATAGGTATACTCATAAGCTACAGCTAATACCTGGTCGGTTTGTAGCGTTTGATTGAGCGACACGTATCCCAGCGAACTATTTAAGTGAAATTCTGAGGCCGAGAGTTTGCGTGCTGACTCCAGTTTTTCGTAGTCCACACCACCTGTCAATCCAGCCGCATCGAGTGTCGGCGTGGCCATTGAAATGTCGCGTGCTGCAGCCAAACTACTATTGAGTGTAGCATAAAGGCTGTTCGAGTTGTTTGAAGGGTTGGTGTCAGCCTGGGGAGTCCAAAGGGGATTGGAAATGTTGTCGTGCTCTGCCAAATCGGTAAATCCTACAATATTGCGGGTATCAGTAGTCGTTCCGTTCTTATTGGTAACCCATATCTCAACTCTATTAATGGTTACTCCCGACATTACCGTGGGCAGCTGACGCATATTGGCGTCGTAGTTATTGCGGAAAAAGTGTGATAGAAAGAAATGACGGTTTTCATCGTAGGCATCTGCCGAGAATTCGTATGCCGTGAGCTGTGCTCCGCCTTGTGAACTGACGCTTTGCGACGACGATTTTTTTTGTGATACAACGGTAGACAACTTCAGTTTGCCAAACTGTAAGTCGGCGCGCACACCAAAAAGCGAGGAGGCACCTCGCACCAGGCTCGAGTTGGTGGGCATACTTACATTACCGGCCTCGATAAGTTTGATAATTTCGTCCTCTTTACCCTCATAACGAAGTTTGAGGTTTTGCGCATCGAAGTCGAACGTGGCCTCTGAGTTGTAATTGAAGTCCATGTTCACCTTATCGCCTACTTTACCGTTGAGGCTCAGGTTTATTTTCTCGTCAAAATCAAAGCCAAACACCCGGCGGTTACGTTCCGATAAGCTCGGATTATCGGTAAAACGGGTATTGGCTCCTATCTTCAGTTCGGCCGAACCTTGAGTCTTGACACGAACGCCTCCGGGGCCGAACACCTTATTGAGCGGTCCCAGGTCAAACTTCATATCCGTAAAGTCGAACTTATCCTTACCCTTAGCCTCGAAAGCGGCTGCATTTTTATTGCGGTAGTAGGCAGCCATTGAGCGCTTTTGCATAAGACGCTGATACTCCTCCCACGAAAAACTGAACGGAGTATCCAAAAACTCATCGCCCAACTTTGTACCATAGTAAAAGCCTCCCGTCTGCTCGTCGTACTCAGCCTCATTCTTCAAATTTTCGGGATCTTTAAGGTCAATCGGGCCACGCAACGTATCGGCCAATACCGTCATGCTGGTACGTTTAACTTTAGGCAAGGTATCCTGCGGAGCTCGCTCATTGCCAGACGATACCGGTTGTCGATTGTTTTCGGGCAGCGATGCCTGTACCACGCCCGCCCCAACCGGTGCGAGCAAGATAAACGCTATGTATAATAAATGATTTTTCAAAAGAAGTCTCTTTTATGGGGATGTGCCTAAGCACGGTGTCCCTAAATGTAGCTGTAATAAGCGGGTTCAATGCCATGCACCAAGCAAGCAGAAGCACTGCACAAACCCTATTTACTGGTAACCTTACTTTAGTACTGAAAATGAAGTACAGACTTCGGTATCAAAGCATTTTCAGTGCCTTCTTGATGATGGTCTCGACAGTAAGGTCGGGGCTTTCCTTGACAAGTTGCATAACAACTTTCTGGGCCGGAGCTGGCGAAAATCCTAAAACCGTGAGTGCCTGTACGGCCTCGTCAACTACCGGACTCTTAACTACGGCTGCAGCCGCATTCGATCCGTCGGCAGGTTGCATACTTGCAAAAAGCTGCATCTTATCGCGCAGTTCAACGATGATCCGCTGAGCGGCCTTTGGACCTATGCCTTTAACGCTTTTAAGAGTGCGCTCATCGCCTGTTTGCACAATACCGGCTAAATCGACCGGAGTAAAGGCCGAAAGTACCATACGGGCTGTTTGTCCGCCAATACCCGATACGCTAATGAGCAGTACAAAAAGCTCGCGCTCCAGTTTGGTTGCAAAACCATAGAGCTGGTAAGCATCTTCGCGGATTGCCTCATAAACATATAACTTAAATTCTGATTTGCCCTGGATGGCGGTATAGGTGTTGAGCGAAATGCATAGCGCATAGCCCACCCCGCCGGCTTCGATAACGGCTTGGGTAGGTGTCAGTTCATCAACTTTTCCTCGTATATATTCAATCATAACAAATTGGATACTATTATAATTATATGATAACGGCTTGCGGCTTGCTTTATTGTAGCGATGCTGCGAAAAATACCACTTCTATCACGGATAATTGGTTACTTGCTCAATTTATATTGCCGTAAGCAGGTGCAATATTACGCACAAAGTTTGAAAAATTCTAATCCTGACTAGCATAAAATGGCGATTAGGCTCTTGCAATACATTCAAAGCAATATCAATATTCCAATTTCCAGCTATGCACAGGCTCTACGGGTTCAGAACCCTGTCTCTCCATGAGTTGAAAAACCGATATGTCTTGTATAAACTACTGCTATAAAGAGCGAATACACGAACTGTTTTTTCTGTAGCATTACTGAATATCAAAATCTTGCCTTTTTAAAAATTCAATATGCCCATTATTTTCTCTCAACCAGACCTTCTGTTTTACACAAAAAGATGATTAACTTAATTTGTATCTTATATAAATCAACAAGCAAGTCATGTACTCACGGCACTCGCCTGCGACAACAATAATAATTTGGTGATTCAATAATATAATAGTACCTTTATCATACAATTCACTGTTTCATTTTTTTTCATTGTTTTTTGGGCTGGCTGATTTTTAATCAGTTGGCCTTTTTTTGTAAAGTGCACCCAGTACAACTACCTCATTCTATGAACTTTAGGCATAAAGTGGGCTATATTAAGAAGGAATTGTACAAAATTCAACATACGGATTTGAAATTACAGTTGCCCCGACAGAAATTTCTGTCGGGGCTTTAGAATTTTCTATCGCTGCGATAGAAAATTCTAAAGCGCCACTTATCCATACCACCGCTCAACAAAGTATTACACCATGCGCAAGCAACTATTTTTGAAGCATGCATTTATCGTTACACGGCCTTTACTAAATTTAATGAGCCGGCTATCAGAATGCAAAACACTACCTTCAGAAAGCCCGACAAAACATTTACGTTTATTTACACATTGCTAATGTGTGTTTTGCTGTGCAAATACGTATTAAATATATGAGACAAAAAGTATTACATCCCCCTCTCCAAAACGAGTTTTCGCATAAAATGCGTCCGGAGCGCTGAGGTTATCCAAACCACCACGCTCCGGACGGAGAACCAACTTAAGAAGTCAAACAATCAAAGTAAACTCCACGCTACGGTAAGGCCGGCCATAACAATGCTGACCATACTCATGAGTTTTATCAAAATATTCAAACTCGGTCCGGAAGTATCCTTAAAGGGGTCGCCTACGGTATCGCCTACTACAGTGGCTTTGTGCACTTCTGAACCTTTACCACCAAAGTTACCCTCTTCGACATATTTTTTGGCATTATCCCAAGCACCACCGGCATTAGCCATAAATACTGCCAATACAAAACCGCAACTCAAGCCTCCTATCAACAGTCCCAGCACTCCGCTCACACCAAAAACAACGCCTACCAGTATAGGCACCAAAATAGCGAGGAGCGAAGGAAAAATCATTTCGTGCTGCGCCGCACGTGTTGAAATCGTAACACACCGGCCATAATCCGGTTCTGCCTCACCGGTTAGGATGCCTTTAATTTCGCGAAACTGCCTGCGCACTTCGTCAACCATCTTGCCAGCAGCACGGCCTACAGCATTCATGGTCAGACCGCAGAAAACAAAAGCCATCATTGCCCCGACAAACATTCCTGCCAGCACCTTGGGGTTCATGAGCGTCACTTCGTAATAATTCATAAAGTCAGCAAAAGTAGCCCGCGACACAGGCACCTCACAATTACCAATATTGAGTGTAGTCTGGCCGATGCGCTCTAGCCCAATACGCACCTCTTCTATGTACGAAGCAAGAAGAGCAAGTCCGGTAAGCGCAGCCGAACCGATAGCAAAACCTTTACCCGTGGCCGCCGTAGTATTGCCCAACGAATCGAGCGCATCGGTACGCTTGCGCACCTCATCGCCCAGATGGCACATCTCGGCATTTCCACCTGCATTATCGGCTATTGGTCCGTAAGCATCAGTTGCCAGGGTAATGCCTAAAGTCGATAGCATACCCACCGATGCCATGCCGATGCCATAAAGCCCCATTGAAATATTGCTCATTTCGCCGCCGGTAGCCAACAGGTACGAACCTATTATACCTACTACGACGGCTAGTACCGGAACGGCTGTTGACAGCATGCCTAAGCCAAGTCCGGAAATAATGACTGTGGCCGGTCCTGACTTTCCACTTTCTGAAACACGACGCGTGGGAGCATAAGACTGTGAGGTGAAATACTCGGTTGCTTGTCCGATGATTCCCCCCACAACCAATCCTAGCGCCACCGTACACCCCATTTGCCACCAGCGGTCGAGCCCTAAAGCCCAAAGCACACCAAACGAGGCTGCAACGATAAGCACACTGCTCAAGTTCGTACCAACCGACAAGGCGCGAAGCAATTGGCGGATGCCTGCATCCTCACGGGTTTTAACGGCAAATATTCCTATAACCGACAATACAATTCCGACAGCAGCAATGAGCATGGGGGCCATAACCGCCCGTAACTGCATGTCTACATCACCCGCAAGCATATAGGCTGCAGCACCCAGCGAAGCAGTAGCAAGTATAGACCCGCAATACGACTCGTACAAGTCGGCACCCATACCGGCTACGTCGCCCACATTGTCTCCTACATTATCGGCGATGGTAGCAGGATTGCGCGGGTCATCCTCGGGTATATTAGCCTCAACCTTACCTACAAGATCGGCACCCACATCGGCTGCTTTGGTATAGATGCCACCTCCTACACGGGCAAAAAGCGCTTGCGTCGAAGCCCCCATGCCAAAAGTCAGCATGGTGGTAGTAATGATGCACATTTTGGCAGCCGTATCGCCATTGTCGGGAATGACGGCATTCAACAACAAGTACCAAAAGGAGATATCGAGCAAACCAAGCCCAACTACCACCAGACCCATAACTGCTCCGCTCCTGAAAGCTATGCGCAAACCGCTGTTGAGCGAGGTGCGGGCCGCATTGGCCGTACGGGCTGAAGCTGCGGTGGCTGTTTTCATACCCAAAAAGCCAGCAAGCCCCGAAAAAAATCCACCGGTCAAAAAGGCTACTGGCACCCAGGCATTCTGCACCTTGAATCCATAGGCCATAACACCAAAAAGTACGGCAAGGCCAATAAACACGAGTGCAACAATTTTGTACTGCTGTTTAAGGTACGACATGGCTCCACTACGCACTGCTGCAGCAATGTGTATCATGCGCGGAGTGCCTTCGGAAGTCTTCATCATTTCATGGTAAAAATACCAGGCAAAAAGCAAGGCCAGCAACGAGGCTGCAGGCACAAGCCAAAACAGTGTTGTTCCCATGATTAGCAATAGTTAAAGGGTTCGTGCAATTCATTCCAACCCGCCGGTTGGATTGCTTTTAAAAAAACGACGCAAGGCCGTAAAGTCAATACCGCAAATGTAATGGTTTTATCGTTTCTATGCATCTGCAGAACAAAAAAAATAACAGAAAAATTGCCATATAGGCACAAAATGCCCTTTGGACTGCCATCTTCCAATATGCAAGGCTCAGCAAAGTCGCAGAATATTTGTAACTTCGCCACACGAAACTGCGCCAGGCGGACTATGCAACGGCTACAACGCCTTTACCGCACATCCGCCCATTATGTGCGCAGCTCTTATCTGTGCTGTATCATGACTTATAAACAAGAAAAAATCAAGCCTTACGGCGAAGAAGGCTCCAAAGGCAAACAGGTGGAACAAATGTTTGACAGCATTGCCCACTCATACGACTTACTGAACCATACTCTTTCGTTTGGTATCGACAAGCATTGGCGCAAAGCAGCCATCAACTCGCTGAAGAATCACAAACCGCAACGCATGCTCGACGTGGCCACAGGCACCGGCGATTTTGCCATTTTGGCAACACGCGAACTCGCACCCAAGGAACTGCTTGGCGTAGACCTGTCGGAAGGTATGATGAACGTAGGCCGCAAAAAAGTGGCCGAGGCCGGATTGCAACACATTATACACTTTCAGCGCGAAGACTGCCTGAACCTGAGTTTTCCGGACAATAGCTTTGATGCTGTTACCGTAGCCTACGGCATCAGAAACTTTGAAGACCTTGACCGCGGACTGAGCGAAATGTGTCGCGTACTGCGCCCGGGGGGCCGACTGGTTATTATAGAACTAACCTCGCCCGTACGCTTTCCCATGAAACAGCTCTTTACTTTCTACTCACATGCCTTTATGCCGGCGCTGGGCAAGCTAATCTCACGCGACAGCCGTGCTTACACCTACCTGCCTGCTACAATGGAAGCTTTTCCGCAGGGCGAAGAAATGCAGGGGATTCTGCGTAAAGCAGGATTTACGGAGGTTTGCTTCAAGCGTTTTACTTTTGGACTGAGTACCATGTACACCGCTGCTAAACTTATGAAGTAACAACCGACACACGCTGCAAGCCTGCTGTATAGCTGCCTGCCAAATCATGCTACCAAACACCTACTAAATAACTATTGATAACTATGGACAAACAATCACTTCGCATTGTATATATGGGCACACCCGACTTTGCCGTTGAGCCTCTGCGTAAACTGGTTGAAGGAGGATACAATATTGTGGGAGTCATTACGATGCCTGATAAACCCATCGGACGCCACCAAACGGAACTTTCGGCATCACCGGTTAAAAAGTATGCTACAGAGCAGGGACTACATGTATTACAGCCTGAAAAACTAAAGGACCCGGCCTTTATTGATGAATTACGCGCATTGCAGGCTGACTTGCAAATTGTAGTAGCCTTCAGAATGCTGCCGGAAGTAGTTTGGAACATGCCTCGGCTGGGCACATTTAACCTTCACGCTGCCCTGCTTCCACAATACCGAGGGGCTGCACCGATTAACTGGGCTATCATAAACGGCGATACCGAAACAGGTATCACAACCTTCTTTTTGGACCACACCATTGATACAGGAAGCGTTATACAAAGAGTACCTGTTCCTATTCTGGATACAGACAATGTGGAGGACGTGCACGATAAACTAATGCACCTGGGCAGCGACTTGGTAATCGAAACTGTTGACAACATACTTGCAGGTACCATTAAACCTATTCCGCAAGAAGAACTCATTACCGACGAGCCTTTGCGGCCTGCTCCAAAAATATTTAAAGAAACTTGCCGCATAAACTGGAGCCTGGGAGTGAAACGTACATACGACTTTGTGCGCGGACTATCGCCCTACCCCGCTGCATGGACCGAACTGGTTGTGGCTGACAAACGCACAGTACTCAAAGTTTATGCAACGGCCAAAGAGTTCGATACTCCAAACGAACCTGCGGGAACCTTGCTTACCGACGGACGTACATACATGAAAGTTGCACTCGAAGATGGATACCTACAACTGCTGACCATACAACTGGCTGGCAAAAAACGGATGAACACAGTAGACTTCTTACGGGGATTTCATGCTGCCGATAACATGAGGGTTGAATAGTTGAGTAGTGCATTTGCGTAGAACATTTAACATACAAGCAAAGTGAGCAAGCTGAAGCGTAAAGCAGGACTGGCGCTGTTTGTGGTAGTTATTGTACTGATAGCTTACAATATTTCAGTACTTAGAGACTTGAATGACTTTACTGAAAAAGTATGGCTACACCGCACTAACTCGCTCGAAAAGATGGAAGAAAAGGAAAATCGCTTTCCGAATTTCGAAGTCGACCTGGTTTTTAGAAACAATGGGGTATTTGATGTGACGCACAATGCAGACACTTCATTCAATCTGCGTATAGACCGCTATCTGGCAGACATTGCACAAGATGAAGACCGAATGTGGATGGATATTAAGAACCTGAACAAGCAGAATGCTCCATGCATGCTGCAAACACTCGATTCGCTTTGCCACCGGTATCAGGTTGACAAAAATCAACTTATTATAGAAAGCAAGAGTCTCAATGCACTCAGCCTTTTTACACGCGCCGGCTACTATACCTCCTACTATGTTGATTATGACAAACCAAGCAGACTAAGCGATGCAGAGATTGAGAAGTGCATTGCGCATCTGCAACGAGTGGCCGACAGCGACAAGGTTGAAGCGCTCTCGTTTCCTGGCTGGTGGTACGACGAAATTAGCGACCATCTGCATCGCAATATAGATTTGCTCACCTGGAAGCACCGCACTACAAAGTTCGGGCTTTTAGCACTTCCCTCAAACCGTGAGATTCTTGAAGATCCACAGGTAAAGGTTATTCTTGTTAAATCGAAAGGCAAGTATCACCGGTAGGCAACTTTGTGCCTGCTTGCATGAAACGACATCTACCCTTCAGAAAACTACAAAACGCTTTAAGCCCGGATGCCATATCAAACAGGCACCCGGGCTTAAGCATTCAAAACATGTTTAAACGGCCGCTTTACTAAAAGCAGGTATACGCAATCAGGATATAAATGAAACAGGAAGTTCAGAAGTTTGATTACAGTACTACGAATACTTAACCTCCTTCAATAAGTCCTGAAACACCAATCCGGCTAAAGTAAAGCCAAAGATGGCTGTAATGTGTGCCAAACTTCCATTTATCTGAGCTTTATAACCAAGTGGCTCATCGGACTCACCTAAGTTATGTAGGAGTTCGTCACTATATACGCATTTAAACTTACGTGCCGGATACGCTCCTTGCTTTTTAAACTTACGACGCAAGGCTGCTCCTAACGGACAGCCCTTTACTTTCCAAAACTCGGCTACGTCAACCTTTGTGGGATCGAGTTTGAGGGCTGCACCCATCGATGAGAATAAACGAGCCCTTGAACGGGTTGCACAAAGTATAAGCAACGCCTTATCCTGCAACGAATCGATGGCATCAATCACATAATCGTAGCTGTCTAAATCAAATTCGTGAGCCGTAGATGCAGTAAAAAAACAATGAATGGCCTCGATTTCGGCCTCGGGATTGATTGTAAGCAGACGAGCCTTGAGTGCATCAACTTTGACTTGTCCAACAGTTTCGGTAGTAGCCATCAACTGACGATTAATGTTGGTAATGCAAACTTTATCGGAGTCGACTAAAGTAATACGACGAATACCTGTGCGCACCAAACTCTCGGCACACCAGCTTCCAACACCGCCTACACCAAAAATGATGACCCGGGCACAGGCTATACGTTCCATGCCTTCAGCACCCAATAGCCTATATGCACGATTGAAAATAGGATTTTCCATACGGGAAAGTTATAGAAACCAAGAATATATAGACTACTAAAAGTTTGGAGTTGTAGCCAAAGCTTGCATAGAGGGGAAAAGGATGTCTGCCCCTTCATTTAGTAATGCGCTTTCGGGAAGCGGACCTGTATTGACTGCTATAGTATAAATGTTTGCTGCTACAGCTGCACGCACACCCAGGGGAGCATTTTCTACAACAACGGCCTCCCACGGCTGCAGTCCGGCTTTATCCAATCCCATCAAGTAAGGCTCCGGATTAGGTTTTCCATGTTTTACATCTTTACTCGATACTATAAGTTCGGGAGTAAAGAAACCGGGGTAGTTATGTTCCAGACGATCGAGTAATGATTTTTGTCCGCTTCCTGTTACTACAACTATTTTCAAACCTAAGTCTTTGACCCGCTGCAAAAGTTGCTCGGCACCTGGCATCTTGGGGGCTTCGGGACAAGCGTTAAAGAGACGGCATTTTTCCTGATAAATTTGTTCCACCTCCTCGGGAGTAGCATCTCGATTCAAATAGCGCCGGGTTAAGATGTTGATGGTAGCAGCTCCTGTACGGCCTTCATGCATATAGGCCTCTTCGGTTGTCATAGCCAACCCAAACTCTGTACATACTTTAGCCCACGAACGGGCATGGTTAGGCATGGAATCGAAAAGTACGCCGTCCATATCGAAAAGCACGGCCTTCGGGGTAAAAGCCTCATAGCCGTGCTTCCTTAAATATAAGTTCACTGTATTCATTTGGCTGTAGATTATTTATCAATACACAAAAAACTTAGGGGTGCTACATCGCGTAAAAGCTAACGAGATGTAGCACCTCCAAAATCAACTGGCCATCAAGCCAACATCGTATTTTGCTTACAGACGGGCCTTAATAGCCTCGCTCTCTGCTTCGTATCCGGGCTTACCCAGCAGCGCAAACATATTCTTCTTATAGTTCTCTACGCCCGGCTGGTTAAAAGCATTTACTCCAAGCAACTGGCCGCTAATGCCACAGGCACGCTCAAAGAAGTAAATGAGCTGGCCTAAATGATACTCATCTAAACGCTCCATGCTAAGGCGCATGTTAGGCACACCACCATCAACATGGGCAAGTTGTGTACCGAGTTCAGCCATTTTATTGACATAATCTACACGCTTGCCTTCCAGGAAGTTGAGGCCATCCAAATTTTCATTATCATGCGGGAAGAGCACCTCGTGTTCAGACTCTTCTACCGAAATAACTGTTTCGAAAATGGTACGTTCTCCCTGCTGAATCCACTGTCCCATAGAATGGAGGTCAGTAGTAAAGTCAACTGCTGCGGGGAAAATTCCTCGTCCGTCCTTGCCTTCGCTTTCGCCGTAAAGTTGTTTCCACCATTCGTTCATAAAGTGCAACTTGGGCTGAAAATTCACCAGGATTTCTATCTTAGAACCGCATCGATAGAGTGCATTGCGATAAGCGGCATATAATTCGGCCGGGTTCTCAGCAAAAGGAACCTCAGGGGCGGTAAGTTTTTCCATATCGGCTGCACCTTTTACCAATGCTTCGATATCATAACCTGCGCAGGCTATTGGCAACAGACCAACTGGAGTGAGCACCGAGAAGCGACCACCTACGTTATCGGGAATTACAAAACTCTTATATCCCTCGGTGTCGGCAGTTATGCGGGCTGCACCTTTATGAGCATCGGTAACGGCAACAATTACCTTTCGGGCCATTTCTATGCCACGCTGGTCTTCGCACTGCTTACGCAAAAGGCGGAAGGCCAAAGCGGTCTCAGTTGTTGTACCACTCTTGGAAATATTGATAACACCGAATTTACGGCCTTTAAGATAGGCCATGAGTTCGTAAAGATAGTCTTCACCAATATTGTTTCCGGCAAAGAGCATGATGGGATTCTTTCCATCATTTGTCAACCATTCGAAACTATTTCCTAAGGCTTCGATTACGGCACGGGCTCCCAAATAGCTGCCACCGATACCTGCAACAACTATGGTATCGCAATTCTCGCGCAGTACCTGAGCCGTCTGCTTCAAATCGGCCAAATGCTCAGGTGTAATACTAGAGGCTAGATGAAGCCAACCTAAAAAATCATTTCCTGCACATGTACCGGCCTCCAAAGCCTGTTGTGCTGCTTTTACTTTGGGTTCAAGTGCCTTGATGGCACCGACTGGCACAAATGGCTCAGCCTTGCTTACATTTAAGCTTATGTTTTTGCTCATACAAAACTTAGTTTGTGTTTTCGTTCAATATATTACAAGCCGCCTGCAAACTATATTGGCAAAGCAGCTACGCCAACTGAACTAAATAGCTGTCCGGTTAGCTTCGTTGCCACAAAGATAGCACAATCTGTGGGGTGGGCCAAGCCTTCACATCTATTTTTTTAGCTTCCCTCTGCTCTTCTACGCCTCAGAGCTTTTCCTAAAGTTAATATCCAAGCACTTGCCGCTAACCTTACAGCACTACACTTGAAAGTTTTACACTTTATCCTGCCATAGACTGCCATGCAGTAAAACAAACATCAAGTAATATGCACCCGAAGGTTGACAATATTGTAGGAATATTACAATAGTCCTTCAGCTAAAAACATGGTACGGTAATATTCTGCTTTCTTTTCTAGCTTAAGAGGATAAGCACGACTGCTACTGGGCATGCGATATAGACGCATTGAGCGGTTATCGAAAATAAAATCTGTACTCGCTCCTACAGGCGGCTCGGGTACGACAAAGTGACTACGCAGGGTGTCCGTGGCCTTCTGACCGGTAGTGACAATGGCACGACACTTGGGTATACGGCGTAACAAAGCATCAATATCAGTATGTTCTACGACTTCCAAATATTTGTCCGAGGCATTATCCTGCAAACGATTTACAGCGCAGGCCGTATCATAAAGTGCGACTCCGAGTTGCTCGAGGAAATTCTCCAGTAACGGCTGATTAAAGCGCTTGTTGGGCACATCAACGAAGTAGTCGCGATTTTGGAAGAAAATAAGCCCAAATATACGCCACATATCGTTTTGCATATTAGGGTAAAAAAAGGGCATAGACCAACGTTTTTGCTGCGGGGGGAAACTTCCGAGCATCAAGATGCGCGCATTGGGCGGCAAAAAAGGTTCAAGCGGATGACGTTCCATATTTAAACAATAAACTGCGCCATAGGAATATCGCCTGCAACAAAACATAGAGCGAAATTCCTATGGCGCACAAACAAGTGGTTACTTCAATTAAAGAGTCTTGAGGTAACGCTCTACTTCGATAGCTGCCTTACAGCCACTTGCCGCTGCTGTAATGGCCTGACGATAGTGAGGATCGGCCACATCGCCTGCAGCAAATACACCGGGCACACCAGTACGGGGTGAATCGCCCTCAGTAATGATGTAGCCAGTTTCGTCGGTCTTAACCCAAGGCTTGAACAAATCACTGTTGGGCTTATGGCCAATTGCCAGGAAGAAACCATCGATAGGAAGGTCATACTGACGTTCGTCAGCCTCGCCTTTGCGATGTACAAGGTGAGCACCTTCAACACCATTCTCACCATAAAGGCCAAGCGTATTAGTTTCGAAGAGCACTTCAATTTTAGGATTCTCCATTACGCGGTCCTGCATAGCTTTAGAAGCACGAAGGAAAGGCTTACGCACAATCATATATACCTTCTGTGCCAAACCTGCCAGATAAGTAGCCTCCTCGCAAGCCGTATCACCGCCACCTACAACAGCAACGACTTTTTTGCGATAGAAAAAGCCATCACAAGTAGCACAGGCACTTACACCCATGCCCTGATACTTCTTTTCATCGGTCAGACCCAAGTACTTGGCCGAAGCACCGGTAGCAATAACCAAAGTTTGGCACTGTTCCTGCGTATCATCATCAAACCACACCGTATAGGGAGCCTGCGAAAGGTCTACCTTTACAGCCGTAGCAGTACGTACTTCGGCACCAAAGCGTTCGGCCTGTTTGCGCAGTCCGTCCATCATTTCATTGGCATCAATACCCTCGGGAAATCCAGGATAGTTCTCAATTTCGGTAGTGATGGTCAGCTGGCCGCCGGGCTGGAGACCTTCGTAAACCACGGGTTTCAAACCCGAACGACCTGCGTAGATTGCAGCGGTATAACCGGCGGGGCCGGAACCAAGTATCAAACAAGAAATCATAAGTTTGTATATGTATAAGTTAATGTCTGAAGTTGTGCACATACTTATAGGTATGCACAACGCTGACTAATTATTTACCTCAAGTCAATAATCTCAATACCGGGATGTTGCTTTTGATTAAATTTGAACGTAGCATCGCCCCAACGGCGGTGGGTGCGAATACTATTAACACGTATACGCGACCACTCACCTCTATTATCCTTAATACGGATGGAATAAGGCAATTGCGTTTTCTTATCAATAACTGCTATGAGTAACTGGATAGCATTCGATTTGTCATGAGCAACCAAACGTACTTCGTGACATGCCTTTCCATTATACGTTGTATTGGCCAGACGCAGATCGTAACCTTTTTTGTATAGGTCAACAAATGTATAGGGGTTTACCTGCTGCAACTCGGCGTTTGTTGGATTGCTTACGTTCACTTCGTCGCTCCCAGTCATCATGGTCCACTGTGTGCGGCCATCAAACCAAGTGGTCATGCCGTCAGACGTAATTTTAAACTTATTACCCTGCACATACAGGTGTCCTTGCACAGTGCCATCCTCTACTACGCCTTTAAAACGTGTACCTTCGAACGAGGCTTCAATCCCCCCGCTATTCTTAAGTTTAGCCGCAGTTTGGTCGAGCACCTGACGAGCGGTCTGAGCCATGCCGGATACGCTTACTGCACAAGCTGTAAACAAAGTAAAAAAGATATTCTTGAGTTTCATTGCATTCGCCTTTAAGAAAAATGTTTGTGCAAATATAGTTTTTTCTGTCCAATAACGCTCAATGCACTCCGATTTTTTAGGTTTTATAAGGCTACAAACGATAAACTGAGATTTACCTACAAACTTTTGCTGCAGGCAAATCTCAGCTCAAAGAAAGTTGTATATACAAAAAAAGTGGTACTGCTATACTACTACGACCTGATAGCAGCTATTTTAGCTTCGAGGTCCATTTCGTCGCTTACAAGAACTTCGCGTGGCTTAGAGCCTCGCACCGGACCAACAATGCCAGCACGTTCCAATTGGTCCATTAGCCGGCCTGCACGATTATAGCCAATAGCAAATTTACGCTGTATAAGTGAAGTTGAACCTTGCTGATGTATCATAATCAACCTGGCAGCCTCTTCAAACATCGGGTCGAGCGACTCACGGTCTATTTCGGCTACAGCGCTACCTGTGTCACCATCAACAGGCGGTTCTGGCAGTTCGAAAGCCGATAAGTAACCTTGCTGATGACTGATAAAGTCATTGATTTTCTCTACCTCTTGCGTATCAACATAAGCACATTGCACGCGCACCGGTGTATTACCTGCCAAAAACAACATATCGCCCTTACCTATTAGCTGGTTTGCGCCACTTTGGTCCAAAATGGTACGGCTGTCAATCTGCGACATGACCTTAAAGGCCATCCGGGCAGGGAAATTGGCTTTAATTGTACCCGTAATAATATTTGTCGTAGGGCGTTGTGTAGCTATAACCATATGAATGCCTACTGCACGGGCTAGCTGGGCTATACGGGCTATGGGTAACTCGACTTCCTTGCCTGCTGTCATAATCAAATCGCCAAACTCATCAATTATTACTACAATATACGGCATATAGTCGTGTCCCTTATCGGGGTTGAGTTGGCGTGATTTAAACTTGGCATTATACTCCTTTATGTTTCGGACCTTAGCCATTTTGAGCAAAATGTAGCGTTGATCCATCAGTTGGCATAAACTTTTAAGCGTTTGTACCACCTTGGTTACATCAGTAATGATGGGATCTTCAGCCTCATCGGGTATTTTAGCCAAAAAGTGCTTCTCTATGGGCGAATAGATGGAGAACTCCACCTTCTTGGGGTCTACCATTACGAACTTGAGCTCTGATGGATGCTTTTTATAAAGCAATGAGGTTATGATGGCATTCAAACCTACAGACTTTCCTTGTCCGGTAGCACCGGCCACTAGCAAATGTGGCATCTTTGCAAGGTCTACCATGAACACTTCGTTTGTAATGGTTTTACCCAAGGCTATGGGTAAATCAAAGGTCGACTCCTGAAACTTTCGTGTATTAATAATACTTTCCATAAGCACAATCCGAGGATTCTTGTTGGGCACTTCAATACCGATAGTTCCTTTGCCCGGAATAGGTGCTATAATACGAATGCCAAGAGCAGAAAGTGAGAGGGCTATATCGTCTTCAAGATTGCGTATTTTATTGATACGCACTCCCGGGGCCGGGGTCACTTCAAAAAGCGTAATAGTAGGACCCACTGTGGCCTTGATGCTGGATATTTCAACACCGAAATTGCGCAATACATTAATAATACGTTCTTTATAGGCATGCTGCTCAGCCTTATCTACTACAGGCTGCTCACCCTCATCAGACTGCTGTAAAAGCGACAAGGTCGGAAATTTATAATGTTCCAAATCCTTACGCGGATCGTAAGGTTCAAGTTCACGCACTTCCTCAACCGTAGGACCTGAAGCTTTATCGAGTTGAACGCTATCGGTAATTGTCAGTTCCGGAGCACTGGCTACAACCTGATTGTGAGGTTCCGCGGCTGACGCGTCATCGCAGTCTGCCTCTTCTTCATCTAAATCTACGGAGTTTTCTGGCATGTCATCACTGTCATCCTCCTCCTCTTCGTCGGCTTCATATTCTGCATCGTTATCTTCTTCATAAACGTCCGCTTCTGCATCTGAATCCTTAGTCTCTGCAGCCTTGTCCTTTTTCTTTTTCGGAAGTTTTAGGTTGATATAGTCTTGCGGGTGCATCATCTTGCGTACTACACTTACGGTTTCACTTGTCAGATACATGAAATAGAATACGGCAACCGCGACAACCACAATCCAAATACCAAATTGTCCTAATGTTTGAATCAGCCAATCGCGGATGTAATCACCATGTCCGCCACCAAGTCTAAAACTAAACCACTCTGTAGCAGACTCAGGCAGCAGAGCAGTAAGAAGACTTAGTAAAAGCGACCCCCAAATCATTACGATTGCAAAGTTAAGGAACCACTTCCACAAGCGTACTTGGTATGCTCCGGTAAGTTTAACGCCAAGCAATAGCGTAAAAATGGGAATCAAAATGGAGGGTACTCCAAAACAATCGTCCATAAAGTAGTTGGAGATATAAGCTCCGAGTTTGCCACCATAATTGGCTGCAACCTCTAAATTGCCATTTTGCACACCGGCCTGGTCGGCCCGCCCGGTAACTATGTTCGATATTAAACATACAATTAAATAAAGGCTAAATAAGATTGTGCAAATTCCGGCAATAAATCGGTAACTCTCGGTGCCGAGCATCTCTTTGAAGCTAGCACGGCAAGCACTATGCCTGTGTTTAAGTTTTTGCCAAAATCCCACAGGAGCCGGCGTCCTGCCCGGTGTTTTTTTACGGGACTTGGTAGTATTGTTTGATTTGCTGGGCATTTTACTTTGATATTCGTATTCTTTATTTCAGTTAAAACGTTAGTGCTGAGGCTGCTTACTTTGTAGTATAAAAGTCAATAAGCCGACTGATGGCTCGCTGGCAAACCGGACAAAAAGCGGGATACTCATTGGTTTTCATACGGCAGTCCTGATAGCCTCTGTATACTCCTTTTGACATATAGCCACCTCCTTCATACACTCCTATGCTGTTGCGATTGGCTGAATCGGGCTTGGTAGGAACGGGTGTTCCCTGTGGCAACATATCCCTCCATTTCAAGTTAAAGTCACAAAGTGTAGAGATATTTTGCTCCCATGGTTCTACGTCAGAATAATAGTAATTTACATATTGGTCATCATAATAATACTCATCTGCCAATCCGGCAAAACTATGACCGAACTCATGCACAACAACCGGCCTATAGTCTGCATGGTGGGTTGTAGTCAGCGTATAGCTATTGTATATGCCACCTCCGCCGTAGGTATGAGTATTGGCTAGAATGATTATGTGCTCATAAGGTATGCCCACAAGCAAATTGTGCAAGTCGCGCTGGCGCAATGTGGTAAGATAACGATCAAAATAAAAGGTCGAGAAATGCGAACTCAGCGCTGTATGACGCCAGAGCCCTTCCTTAGGGATACTTACATCTGAATCCTGCGATGCTGCCGCAACTGCCACAAAATTAAAGCGGTCGGCATAAGTTTTAAAAGGCTCATGACTCAAAATAGCATCGACTGCCTCGTGGGCTGCAGCATAAAATTGGTCTGACTGGCTTGCAGTATATCCTTCAGCAACAATAGCAACATCAATTTTATCTATCGGACTGCCACTACGATGCAAGAATCGATGAGGCGTTACAGGTAGGTTGTCTAAATTACGGATTAAAATATCATCGGGGCGCACCTCATGGGTCAGCGTAATAGCTTGACCATCTTTTTTAAAACTATACAGACGTACTGTTACTTCTGCCGCCTCTTTCGGCATGGGTAACAAAAAGGAATTTTCAAACGACCTGCTGGTGCGAGTTGCTTCTTCGGTAGTTAGCCACTCTTGAAAAAGCGTTGAAAATGACTGGCAATAAAGCACCTTACCCGTTTTAATACTACGCATACAAATATCTCCATTACCCCTAAGCGGAAGACTGTCTAGACGGGCTGTACGACCTGCCCATCCCTTAAAACTGGAAAGCTCTGAAATGGATATATGTTGCGAATTGTTATTGCCACTAAATTGATAATCTATACGCAAGGTACGTTCGGGCACTGCTGCTGTTTGTTGTGCCTGCATCACAGGAACACAAAGAGCTGAGAAAAAGAGGGTAGCTATGTATCTAATCATTTTTTCGTTATATAAATTAAGCCTATGCGCCAACCGAAGGCACTGATTGTTACGGTGCGAAGTTACATAAAAAGCTTGAAAAAGCGAAGGCTCTGCAGTTCTCTATCGAAAAAGATTAACGATTTACCCGTTTTGCCTGGATGTTTAGGTGCAGCACTCAGCTTTCTGACAAATAGTCTGCTGCCAAGTCTCTATCAATAATAGCTGTAAAACTTTTAACAATGCCTGCTTATTATTTTAAATACCTTCTAAATTGCAGGAAGAGCTATTGCCCTAATGAGCAGAACTCTATGAGTCAGCAACAAAGTATACAACAACCCGACCCTATAACCGTTGTTTCGGCCACACCATTGGCCCGGGGCTGTTTATTGCCTGCAATGTCTTATATATTACCAGCTACACAAATACTACCACCTGCATTTGGGCATATAAAATCGTCTCAGCTAACTACAATCAACGCACTCTTGCTGTTCGTTTCAATTATGTTACCCTTTTCGACTTGCCCCGCAGTACATAATGATTCTTCAAATAACCAAATCTGCCCTGCAGGCGTTGATTATTCCGTATTTTTAAACTATCTTTGCTTCGCAAACGTCAATTTATCTGTCATCACACCTCCGACAGAACATTTTACACGGCATTACACTGCAACTTAAGTATTAGCACCAATGCCCATAAACACAATGTGATTGAACTCTGCGAACCAACACTGCGCAAAGTTTGGAACACAAACCTACTATTCACCCGTTCAATTCTTTTAAGTTACGAAAACGCTCCAACGCATTTTACGCATAGTCGTCGGTATTGCCCTTACCGCCTACCTTATTCTGCTGGCCGTTCTGAATTTCGGACCGACCCAGCAAGCGCTTACCCATACCATAGCAGCAGAACTAAGCAACAAACTGCAAACCAAAGTTGCTATAGAAAACATTCAAGTAGGGCTATTTAACCGAATCATTATCAATGGAGTTACGATTAAAGACAAGCAACAAAACAACTTGCTTAAGGCCAAACTGATGACAGCTAAAGTTGAACTGCGCTCGCTATTTAAAGAACAACTCTCCTTGCGAACCATCTCGATTCTCGACGCAGATATCAAACTTTACAAAGCCAAGCCCAATGCTCCTGCCAATTTTCAGTTTATTATCGATGCTTTTGCCAGCAAAAAGAAAAAGGGACCCTCTGAACTGAACCTGCGTATCAACTCTCTCATACTCCGAAGAGTAAATTTATACTATGACGAATTATACAAAGAACGCACTAGCAATCGTTTCAACCCCTCGCACATAGGCATCAACAACGTCAACGCCAATATTAGTCTCAAGAATATTACAAAAGATGAACTCGACCTGCATGTACGTTCGTTTGCATTTAGCGAACAAAGCGGATTCGAACTTCGCAAACTACGCTTTACACTGCATGCCAATCGCACACGGGCCGAAATTATAGACTTTGACTTAAAATTACCTCATTCCCGTATTTCGCAGAGTGAGTTGGTAGCTACCTATAATGCACGCAACGGCTGGCACAATTTATGGCCAACGCTTCGCTTGCAAGGCAATATCAAAAACACTCAAATTGAAGTTGCCGATTTAAAGCCATTAGTCAACATTCCCCAATCCTTGCAGCTGGCACTCAGCGTGTCTGCCAAATTTGACATTACGCCTCGCTACTTGCGTATAAACAATATTTACATTTCGGAGGCATCTGACCGTCTGCAACTCGTGGCTCAAGCTCACATGAACCGCAGCAACGGACAATTTACCGACTATAATGTTCAACTCAAAAATTTGGATATCCGCCAGGATTTCTGCCAAACGGCTATGAGTTGGATTGGCAATCGCGCTGCCAGTGCCGAAAGCATGCTCAAAAACCTGGGCGAAATTACACTTAATGGCCAGTGCTACTACAACCCCAAAAGCCAAAGCCACGGGCACCTCAATATGCTCACTGCTGCCGGATTGCTCAACGCCAAAGCTACATGGCATAACAACCTCGTACGCACCGAGATAAAACTCACACAAGTAAATCCGGCACAAGTTGCTGGAAACAACCGTCTGCCACAACTACTCACGCTAAACGGAAAGGTTGACATAGAACTGAACAACAGCCGTTTACAAGCCATTGGCGGAAACTTACATGTAGGGCAATTGCTTTGGAATTCACATCAGTACAAAGACATCCGCATTGATGGACAATATGCCCCCGGGATGGTTGATGTTGCTGTGAACTGCGACAATCCTCATGCCGACATCCACGCACGTACTATAGCACGCCTTCAAGGCAAACGTTTGAACGAACTGAGTGTTAAAGGTAACATCGGACAGTTCACCCCTTCATTATTAGGGTTGCATACACCTTACGGAACAGCCAGCTTTAAAGCCGACTTGGATGTCGACCTCAAACAACTTGCAAGCAATACTCCCTCCGGACACCTGAACATCCAAAACTTCAGCATGAATGGTGCCCCGCAAGGTAACTACCACGTAAATAAAGTTGAGGCACACCTCAAGCAAGATACCCAACAACAAGGAAGCCTAAAACTACGCAGCGATTTTCTCGATGCCGAAATGCACGGACCACTAACTTCTAAACGACTTATTAACGGCGGTATGGCCTTATTGGCACGCAGCCTGCCCGGACTGTTAAAGCAACCCGCAGCGCCCGTAGCTCCAACAGACCGATGGGAAATAAAGGCCAGCTATAAAGATCGCGGATTTGCCAAAAATATGCTCGGCATCAAATTACAGATTGACGAACCTCTGGAGCTCCAGGGCTACATTGACGCTACCGACAAGCAATCGTCATTAACACTGTTTACAAACCATCTTAATATTAACGGCCAAGTATTCGACAATCCAAGTGTCTACTTCCATGGTCAGGGCAGCAGCTACCAGTGTCTTGTCAAAGCCGAACGACAGCTGGCCGGCAAACCCTTTAAGATTATAGCCAATGTTCATACACAAGACAGTGCACTTATTACCCGTGTTGACTGGAAAGCTCTAAACGACAAAGCCTACTATGGTGCAGCAGAGTGTCACACCCGTTTTATACCCGGTGGGCAAACGGTAAACTTCAGTACGCACATCCGCCCCACCCAATTTGTACTCGATGGTGTTGTGTGGAATATTGCCTCGGGCAATCTTTCGCTAGTTAACCGCGAACTCGCCTTTAATAATATACGCGTGAGTCATGAGCAACAAGCCCTTAATGTAAACGGCAAACTGACCCCTCAACAAAACGATTCAATTACTGCCGACCTTAAGGATATCGACATTGACTATATTCTCGAACTGGTTAACTTCCACGCTGTTGAATTTGGCGGACGTGCAACCGGTAAAGCCACATTTACCAAATCTACCAACAAACCGCAACTACATGCCCAACTCCACATACCCGACTTTACCTTCAACCATGGCAAGATGGGCGATACGCACATCACCGGCTCATGGAACCCGAAAGACAACCGCATCATACTCGATGCCGACATGAAACTTCCGCAAGGACATGGTTTAGGCACTAAGGTAAAGGGGTATGTTTCGCTTGCCGAAAAAGGACTTGAACTCAACATCCATGCCAACCGCACAAACCTTCGATTTTTGCGACGCTACATGGACGGTATCTTCGAAGACTTTAGTGGCGAAGCTACCGGAGAGGTCAAACTCTACGGACCCTTTAAAGCGCTCGACTTTAATGGTAAACTTAAAGCTTACGCCAAGGCTCGGATACCTTCAACAGGTGTTCACTATATTGTGTCTGACGGCGAGGTCGTTCTCTCACCGGGCGAATTTGCCTTTAAGCACTTTAAAGTTGAAGATGGCAGGGGCGGTACAGCAACAGCTACAGGCTATTTGCGGCACACGCATCTTAAAGAGTTGAATTATGCCTTCGACATTCAAGCCAAACATTTGCTCTGCTACGATATGCCCGAAAGTATGGACCTTCCATTCTACAGTTCAACCACCGGCTCAGGCAACGTACACCTGCAAGGAAAACCCGGCCAATTCATAGCCGACATAAATTTGCGACCCGAAGCGCCTACTACATTAGTTTATACCCAAGGGTCGCCCGAAGCATTGTCAACCGATGACAGCATGGTACGCTTCAGAGCAGCCAGGGATAAACACAGCAAATACTTACATGGTAGCCAAGGAGCTTTGAACGAAGAAACAACTGACGAAGGAGAGGAACAATCAGCAGACAACGAACAACAGCAGTCGACTACGGACATTATTCTTAATTTCCTTATCGACATGAATCCGGCCGCCCAGCTCAAAATCATTACCGACCCGCGTTCGGGCGATGCATTGACGGCCTACGGCAATGGTCCTATTCGCGCTACATTCCACAACAAGGGTAACTTCGAAATGTATGGCATCTACCGACTTACACGCGGCACGTACAAAATAAGTGTACAAGACATTATCCGAAAAGACCTTACTCTGCAGAGTGGAAGTACCATAACCTTTGGCGGAAATCCTATGGAGGCTGACCTCGGGCTTAAAGCAGTATACACAGTGAACGGTGTATCGCTCAGCGACCTAAACTATGGCGCCGGATTTTCGCAAAAGTCAGTCAAGGTAGACTGTATCCTAAATATAGGGGGCAAAGCCAAAGCACCGCAAGTAAACTTCGACCTGGATTTACACAATATTTCAGACGATGAGAAACAAATGGTAAGGCAACTCATTGCTACTGACGAAGACATGAACCGGCAGGTAATTTACCTGCTCGGAATTGGCCGCTTCTATGCAGCTAACACCCAATCGTCAGTCGGACAGGCATCAAGCCAACAACAAAGCGCCGCCGCCATGCGTTCGTTCCTGTCGACAACACTGACAAGTCAGCTCAATAACGCCATCTCCTCGGCCTTGGGCAACAAGTCACATTGGAGTTTCGGTACCAATGTTGCTCCGGGAACACTTGGCTGGAGCGATATCGAGGTAGATGGACTGCTACAAGGCCGTCTCTTCAACGACCGCCTGCTTATTAACGGCAATTTCGGCTACCGTGACCGCCCCACATATACATCAAACTTTGTTGGCGACTTCGACATCCGCTACTTGCTTACGCCACGAGGCAACATCAGCTTGCGGGCATATAGCGAAACAACCGATCGCTATTTTACAAAGTCATCGCTCACCACACAAGGAGTTGGCGTAACCCTCCAGCGCGACTTTAATACCTTAGGCGACTTGTTTAATATCGGCAAACGCCGCCAGCGCAAGCGTTCTAAAGCCTTAAAGACGAACGACAAAAAAAATAAGGAAAGTGTAAGCACATCAGCAAATAGCGAAAAAGACAACTAAACTTCGCTATTCTGACACACAATTTTAATACTCAATAACCTATGAGGCAGCTACAGCCGCTGCATCGCCGGTTATTGAGTTTTTTTTGCGTTTTTGCCTAAAAATCATGGCATACAAGCACCTAAACTTCCCCTTTTTTATGTAACTTTGCTGCCGTAAACTAAATGAGGTAACTATCTGAGCTAAATTTAGACGTAAACGAACACCATTAATACAGTAAAGAAATTATGGAAAAAAGCGCATTACAGATTGCACGTGCTACTTATCAGCCCAAGCTTCCTGCTGGTCTTCGTGGCAATGTAAGCATTAAGGAAGGCGAACCCACTCAGAGTGTGGACGATCAGGAAGAAATCAAAAAACTCTTCCCCAACACCTACGGAATGCCTCTCGTAGAGTTCGTTCCAAGCGATGAGAAGAAAACTTATGCACCGATGAACATCGGTATCATCCTTTCGGGTGGTCAAGCTCCTGGCGGACATAACGTAATCTGCGGCCTTTATGACGAACTAAAGAAACAAAACGCAGCTAATAAGCTCTACGGTTTCTTGATGGGCCCCGGCGGTCTCGTAGACCACGAATACATCGAGCTGACCGACGAAATCATCAACGACTACCGCAACACCGGCGGCTTCGATATGATTGGATCAGGCCGTACGAAGCTTGAAGAAGAAGATCAGTTTGAAAGCGGTCTTGAAATCATCCGTGAACTGGGCATCAAGGCTATTGTTATTATCGGTGGTGACGACTCTAACACAAATGCTTGTGTACTTGCTGAATACTATGCTGCTCACAACTACGGTGTACAAGTAATCGGCTGCCCCAAAACTATTGACGGCGACCTCAAAAACGACCAGATTGAAACCTCATTCGGCTTCGATACTGCTTGCAAAACCTATATTGAACTTATTGGTAATATCCAACGCGACGCTAACTCAGCTCGCAAATACTGGCACTTTGTTAAGCTCATGGGCCGCTCGGCCAGCCACATCACACTTGAGTGCGCACTCCAGTGTCAGCCTAACGTATGTATCATCAGCGAAGAGGTTGAGGCCAAAAACCTTACACTCGACGATGTTGTTACCTACATTGCCAGCGTAGTAGCTAAGCGTGCAGAAATGGGCAATAACTTTGGTTCTGTACTCATTCCTGAAGGCCTTATTGAGTTTATCCCCGCAATGAAGAAACTCATTGCCGAACTCAACGACCTGCTTGCATTGCCCGAAGCTGCCGAACTCGACGACGCACAACAGCGTGCCTGGATTATTTCGCACCTGTCAAAGGACAACGCACACATCTACGAAAGCCTGCCTAAACGTGTAGCAAAGCAGCTTACCATGGAGCGCGACCCCCACGGAAACGTACAGGTTTCTCTTATCGAAACCGAGAAGCTCCTCTCTGAAATGGTTGGCAACAAACTCGACGAGTGGCAGAAGGAAGGCAAGTACGTTGGTAAATTTGCTGCACAGCACCACTTCTTTGGCTACGAAGGCCGTTGCGCTGCTCCTTCAAACTACGACTCTGACTACTGCTATGCTCTCGGTACCAGTGCTGCACAGCTTGTTGCCAATGGCAAAACCGGCTACATGGCTATCGTTAAGAACACAACTGCACCCGCAGAAGAATGGATTGCCGGTGGTGTGCCCATCACTATGATGATGAACATGGAACGCCGTAACGGTAAGATGAAGCCCGTTATCCGCAAGGCGCTTGTTAACCTCGATGGCGCTCCCTTCAAGGAATTTGCAGCTAACCGTGAAGAGTGGGCTGTTAAGACTTCCTTCCTCTACCCTGGCCCCATCCAGTACTTTGGCCCCTCATCGGTATGCGACCAGTGCACACTGACCCTCAAACTGGAGCAAGGCAAGTAATGCTTTTATAATAAAAGCCTGCTAATATAAGGATTAAGAACAAGGTCTTACCGGGAATGATGCCCGCTCAAAGTCAATGTAGTGCACCAACACTCAGTGACTTCATCCTGAGCGGTACCTTCACGATTAAGCAACCCTCGTTCTTAATCCTTCTTTATATCTATCTATTCAAGCCGTCTGTACACACAGGCCGCGCACCGATTTAGTTTGCTATGCGATACAGGAAACCCGGAAGCGGGATAACCAATAATACCAAGCGGAAAACTGCAGCAGGAAAAGCAGCAGCAGGAAGAAGCAGGAAGAACAGAGCAAACGCACGCCGCAAAAAGGCGCGCGCAGCCCTCATTAATCTTCTTGTAATCTCAGCTATCGGCTTGGCATGCTACCTGATTTACATTTACCTTGTATCGCCCTACACTTCACGCTGGCAAGCTCTTTACGGTAAAGAAAACTACCCTGAAGGCTACTCCATCCGTGGTATCGACGTGAGTCACCATCAAGGAGATATTAACTGGAAAAAACTCTCAAAAGCTCAAATTGGAGATGAGCCAATAAGTTTTGTATTTATCAAGGCAACCGAAGGACAAGACTTTTTAGACACAAACTTCAACGAAAACTTTTATCAGGCGCGCGAGCACGGACTCATCAGGGGGGCTTACCACTACTTTAAGCCCAACGTATCGGCTAAAGCACAAGCAAAATACTTTTTAAAACAAGTACACCTTGAAGAAGGAGACCTGCCACCCGTACTCGATATTGAAGAAAAAGGAGAACTCAGCCCCGAACAACTCCGAAAAGCATCGCTCACTTGGTTAAGAACCATTGAGGCTCACTACAAAGTTCCCCCTATCCTCTATACAAATTACAAGTTCAAAGTAAAATACCTCAATACTAAAGACTTTGAACGCTACCCCTACTGGATAGCGCACTACTACGTGCGAAAACTAACATACGAGGGGCCATGGAAATTCTGGCAACATACCGACTGCGGAAAACTTAACGGCATCCGCAATAAAGTTGATCTTAATATTTACAACGGCTCCATGTACGACCTGCGAAGACTTTGCCTTGAACCAAAGGACTTGCCTCAATAAGAAGCCACCCTACAGAAAATACAATCACACAAGATACAGGCAGTTTATACCTAACGTAAAGCCCGACCCTAAACCCTTAACCCCATGTACTACATATCCAAACGTATTGAAATTGCTTTTGCTCATCAACTTAAACTCAATTACGAAAGCAAATGCCAACGCTTGCACGGACATAACGGCATAGTTACACTTTACTGTTGCGCTGAAGAACTCGATGAAAACGGAATGGTTGTTGATTTCAGCCATGTTAAACAACAAATATCCGAACAATTAGATCATCAGTTCCTCAATGACATTGTTGACTTTAACCCGACTGCCGAAAATTTGGCACATTGGATTGCCGAGCAGGTACCCCACTGCTACAAGGTTACCTTTCAGGAATCAGAAGGAAACACCGCATGCTATGTCAAGCCTGGATATGAAAACATTTGCTTCTAATTATGCAAGTCAACGAATTATTCTACTCCCTGCAAGGTGAAGGTTTTTTTACGGGAACGCCCAGCGTTTTTATACGTTTGGCCGGATGCAACCTCAAGTGTCCTTTCTGCGACACCGAGCACCACAACGGACAAACAATGACCGAAGCACAAATTGTCGAGGCTGCTCAAGCTTTTCCTGCATCACACGTAGTTATTACAGGAGGCGAACCTTCACTACAACTTACAGCCAGTTTGGTAGACAGCTTGCACCAGGTTGGTAAATTTGTAGCTGTCGAGACCAATGGCACCCGCCCATTACCACCCAATGTTGACTGGATAACCTGTTCGCCCAAAACCGGACTTGCCGCAAATGTTCCACCTTTGGCAATTAAACGTTGTGACGAACTCAAACTCGTTTATAACGGCCAGCAACATACTTGCTTCCCTGCCCTGCAGGCTACGCACCACTTTCTGCAACCCTGCGATACGGGCAACGAACAGCGAAATAACGAATTGCTCAAAGAGGCTGTTAGTTTTTGCCTGGAGCATCCGCAATGGCGCCTGTCACTGCAAACACATAAACTCATAGGTGTGCGGTAGTAGTCTGCAACTTCATCCAAAACAATACATATAAGCATAAAAAAGTAAGACAAAAGTTTGGCTGTTTCGTGTAAAAGCACTACCTTTGCATCGCAATTGAGAAATAAAGTTTTTTCAAAGCTATTCTTGCCGAAATAGCTCAGTTGGTAGAGCAATTCATTCGTAATGAATAGGTCGCCGGTTCGAGTCCGGCTTTCGGCTCAAAAGGCTCAGTAATACAATTATTACTGAGCCTTTTTGTGTATTCCAACAGACATGCAACCCCACCCGCCACCGCTGAGCCGAGCTCACCTACTGACCCATGAAAGTGGGACTCTGATTGATTGAACTAACAGCCCTCATAAGTTTCCGGCAAACCAAGTTCATTGCACACACAGTCACTTAACTAGTTACTTTCACTATGCAAAACATCCAATACCTTGCACAACGAGGGGTTTAAGTTTTGGATAACTAAGCAGATACACGGTATTGAAGCGCACCCCAACAATAATACTACACCTTACGAGTTTTACAAAGAAGCGTAACACTTCTTTGAGCAACACAATTACAACCACGCTTACAGAAGCACTCCTGCACCCCCAATCATCACACATTAAGGCAGCACACTAATAATCTACTGCAACAATTTCGGGCCACCCGTAGTACTTAAATATAAGCGATGCATGCTCGGTTATGAGATAACCGGGCGAACCCACAACCTTAGCCGGCAAGCATCGTCTATCGGGTTGCGTCAAGATGTTTATAGGTAGACGCCGTGGCTATTGCGGCATACCAAAAAATAAGACAACACTTAGAACTTAGTGTTGTCTTAAAGAGTTGCGGAGGCTCGACTCGAACGAACGACCTCCAGGTTATGAGCCTGGCGAGCTACCAACTGCTCCACTCCGCGATCTTAGCCAAGAGGTTTAAACCATCCTGCTGTTGGTAATATGTTTTACAAGTTGTATGAATATTGGTAGTACAACTTATTAATAGTTGCGGAGGCTCGACTCGAACGAACGACCTCCAGGTTATGAGCCTGGCGAGCTACCAACTGCTCCACTCCGCGATCTTAGCCAAGAGGTTTAAACCATCCTGCTGTTGGTAATATGTTTTACAAGTTGTATGAATATTGGTAGTACAACTTATTAATAGTTGCGGAGGCTCGACTCGAACGAACGACCTCCAGGTTATGAGCCTGGCGAGCTACCAACTGCTCCACTCCGCGATCTTAGGTTAAGTACTTGACTTATTTCCTGTTTGCGATTGCAAAGGTATAACATTTATCGGTTACAGCCAAGCCTTTTGCTACTTATTTTTCAACTTAATGTAGTATTTAAGTAATTTACATATATAACACTCCTTTTCGTATACAGCATCTTGCTATTTTCCAGCTGAATAATTACTTGCTACCGAAAGAAATGAGGTTTTTTCTCTTTCTTAATAAAACGTAAATCATGCGATTGGTCATCAATATCGCCACCTCTTAGCTCTTTCTTTCCCGTATCGCCTCACGGCCTGAACTGTAAAGACATGCAAGCGCTCCGTACTAAAACTGGTTTTTGGGTGTTTGAACACAAATGGAGCGATAGAAATTTCTATCGCGGCTCTAGGATTTTCTATCGGGGGATTAGAAATTTCTATCGGGGGACTAGTATTTTTTGATGCAGCAGGCAATTGGAGCTATTTTTGACGCTCAGAATACTCAAAACCTACGCAAAACGGCATTTCTACCGATATAAAATAAGGACCGACTTGTTTAATCAAATCGGTCCTTACTGAGCTGTTGTAAACTGGAGTTCTCTCCCTACGCAAAGATACAAATAAAATAACCCAAAAGCAAGGTCTATTTGGCGCCAGGTGCTGTGGCTGACAGCATAATGCCGCAAATGCGAACCCTGATTCCGATTAGTTTGTAAAGCTGCGGGTAATCCTCTTTTGGTATTGCGCAGAATGAAACATCAGCAAACTTTGTTTGATTTCGTCTGTAAGCTCATCACCACAGCACCATAAGCGGGCACACTCAAGTAAAGCGGCTCATCCTTGCTGAGTTCAAGGCTTAACTGCTGGTCTGTAAGCATATCGGCAGCCATGTACTCCCCGGGTTCAAGATGGAGGTAGTTAAAGGCATGTTCTGGGATTCGTACCCCTACATGCACTGCATTGCTATCAAAGTTAACTACAATGAGCAGCGTTTGAGCAGTTGCCTGATCCTGCCGCATAAATGCATACTGACGGTCGCAATTATAACCTGCACTCCTGTCGTAGTTGGCATATTGCAAATCGTAGAACAATCCTTGCGAAAGTGCTTTCTCACTACGACACAAACGCATCACGCGGCGGTAATAATTGTAGAGCAGCTTTTCGTCGGCATTAAATTCGCGCTCCGGGTGTCGAGCCGTAATTTTACAGAGCGATGGAACCGACCAATAGTCAAAGATGGTGGTACGTCCGTCGCTTCCGCTAAATCCTTCGGCATCCATTCCCGGCTCGCCAACCTCCTGTCCTGCATAAACCATAAACGGGTTTGTGCCCATCATGGCACTTACCACGAGCGCCGGTAAAGCCTTTTGGCCCGAACCTGCAAAAAAAGCAGAAGCTATACGCTGTTCATCGTGATTTTCGAGGAAGTTGAGCATGTGCTGGCGAATATCGTCAACAGCCTGCCAGCAACCTGTAATTGCACTGGCCGAAGTGCCATTGCACACCACTGCACGCAGCGTATCGTAAAGTCCCACCTTATCGTACAAATAGTCAAATCCACTGGCTATATAGCAACGGTAAGCTGCCGGATTGTAAATTTCGGCAATGAACTGAATGTGCGGATATTTTTCTTTGACGCGCGACGTGGCATAAGCCCAAAACTCAGCGGGCACCATTTCAGCCATATCACACCGAAAGGCATCGACTCCCTTTCCTGCCCAAAAGAGCAGAATTTCGGTCATTTTCTTCCAGGTCGAAGGTATTGGATCAAAATGCAAGGAACGTCCGCCCAAATAATCAACGCCATAATTTAGTTTGGCCGTTTCGTACCAGTCATTTCGCCCGGGCCAGGCATCAAAATGGTCGTTTCCGGTAACTTTTGCCGGAAATTCACAATAAGCATTCTCAGCGCGCTCAGCATTATCAAAGCCCGTATGCAGCACCTCGCCCGGTATGTAATAAAAGTTATTTTGCGCATCAAATGCCTTTGTACTGTCGTCGTCAGCTCCCAGGTCGCTCACTCCCTTTGGGCAGGCATCGCTGCCATACTGCCGAGCCACATGGTTTGGCACAAAGTCAATAACCATTTTGAGTCCTGCCTTATGGGTACGGCTCACCAGATGCTCAAACTCCTTCATTCGCTCGGGCACTCTGACGGCAAGGTCGGGATCAATGTCGTAATAATCTTTAATGGCATAAGGCGAGCCGGCACGTCCCTTAACTACAGCCGGGTGGTCTTTTGCAATGCCAAAGCGTGTGTAGTCTGTTTGCGTTGCGTGTTCTATGAGTCCTGTGTACCAAACATGCGTAAAACCGAAGTCGGCAATACGTTTGAGCTGTGCAGCCGTCAGATCGTTCAATTTGGCACATCCGTTCTGTTCGATGGTCCCATCGGGCTGGTTGGCCTTTTTCCGGTTACCGTATAGGCGGGTAAAAATCTGGTAGATAAGGGGTTTGTTCATTGTCAAGTCTTTGATGCTTCCGACACATGCTGGCTGCACGACGGTCGAACGACCTTTTACGCGGGCTCATTCTGCCCGCAGCAAGAGCAGTGGCGGAAAAGTTTTCAGGGTAAGTTTATGGTAAAAAAGAAAATCAGCAGTTGGAGCGTTGACTCGCCCAAACTGCTGATACGTGCTTGGTAGCGGGGCCTTTCCATACAGGGGCCACTACGCCTTGCTTTAGTCGTTCACACCGTGAGCAGTTACCTCGGCATTACCCTTGCAGATTTTAGCTATCATTCCCTGCAGGGTTTTACCGGGTCCACACTCGGTAAAGTCGGTAGCGCCATCGGCAACCATGTTGTTCACCTCTTTGGTCCAGAGTACCGATGCTGTGAGCTGTGCAATCAGGTTTGCCTTAATCTCTTCAGGATCGGTGTGTGCAAGTCCGTCAACATTTTGGTATACCGGGCATATGGGCTTGTGGAATTCGGTAGTAGCAATAGCAGCCTCGAGTTCCTCTTTAGCCGGCTGCATGAGGGGCGAGTGGAAGGCACCTCCTACAGGAAGCACCAACGCGCGCTTGGCACCGGCTTCCTTTAAGCGCTGGCAAGCCACTTCGATGGCCTCAGCCTCGCCGGAGATAACGAGTTGTCCCGGGCAGTTATAATTGGCAGGAACAACAACCTTGCCGGTTTCCTGAGTTACTGCTGCACAAACCTCCTCAACCTTTTCGTCGGGAAGGGCAATAATAGCAGCCATCGTACCGGGCTGAGCCTCGCAAGCCTTTTGCATGGCCTTGGCACGGGCAGCCACCAGTTTCAATCCGTCCTCAAAGCTCAGGCAACGGGCAGCGGTCAACGCCGAAAGTTCGCCCAGCGAATGACCTGCAACCATATCAGGCTGGAAGTCAGCACCCAGACAGAGTGCACTTACCACACTATGCAAGAACATGGCGGGCTGCGTCACCTTGGTCTGCTTCAAAGCTTCGTCTGTGCCTTCAAACATCACATCGGTGATGCGGAAGCCTAATATCTCGTTGGCCTTTTCAAAGAACTGTTTGGCTACCGGGTGCTTCTCGTACAGGTCCTTGCCCATACCTACAAACTGTGCTCCCTGACCGGGAA
>Belle_p2__coassemble_1271_pt1 | contig 53253 bp, 56 predicted proteins | sample Belle_p2__metabat2_high_PE_006 | metagenome-assembled genome bin Belle_p2 | reverse complement strand
AGTTCTGAACAATGAAGATTTAATGAAATATGGGGTAGATGGGATGGATACAAACAAAGGAACCCAAAAGGGCTGACACTCGTAAGAGATGTCAGCCCTAGTTTTATAATGGTTCAAAAAGTTTTACCGGACAGTAATAAAAAGTTTTATCAGGCAGCGATAGATTGTAATATGAAACTCATTGCTGTAGCTTTACTTTTTGTGGCGGTTGGCGCGGCGTTGGCGAATCTCGGCTTTCTTTTTAGCTGCGCCCGAGCCATGAAGTCCAGTAATGTAGGTTTTCTTTTTTGCCTTGGTTTTCACCTTAGTTTCAGTTGGTGCTTTTTTTAGTTTAGCTCCTTTGAAGGTGATACCCGCAGTCATGGCCTGGTGAATTTCGTCGACAGAGGCTTTACGATTTTCTGCCATATTAGAGAGTTAGAATTAGTGATGGAAAAGGCGGATGCCGGTAAAGGCCATAGCCATGTTGTATTTATCGCAGGTTTCAATAACATGGTCATCACGCACGCTGCCTCCAGCCTGGGCTACGTACTGCACACCGCTTTTGTGAGCGCGCTCGATATTGTCACCAAATGGGAAGAAGGCATCCGATCCCAAGGCTACTTCAGTATTTTGTGCAATCCAAGCTTTCTTTTCTTCACGATTCAGTACCTCAGGCTTTTCGGTAAAGAATTGCTGCCATACGCCATCAGCAAGTACGTCTTCGTAGTCGTCTGATATGTAAATGTCAATGGTGTTGTCGCGGTCTGCACGTCTGATTTTTTCTACCCATGGCAGGTTCATGACTTTGGGGTGTTGGCGAAGCCACCAGATGTCTGCCTTATTTCCTGCTAGTCTAGTGCAGTGGATACGGCTTTGCTGACCAGCACCGATGCCAATGGCTTGTCCATCCTTTACGTAGCAAACTGAATTAGACTGAGTGTATTTCAGTGTAATGAGAGCAATTTTAAGATCGCGCTTGGCAGCCTCACTGAATGTTTTATTCTGTGTGGGAATATTGTCAAAGAGGTGATCGCTATTCAAATCAATCTCGTTTCGTCCCTGTTCAAAAGTTATACCATACACCTGCTTGCTCTCGATAGGAGCGGGGCGATAGTTGGTATCCATTTTGAGAATGACATAGGTACCTTTACGTTTGGCACGAAGAATTTCGAGCGCTTCGTCTGTATAGTCTGGTGCAATAATGCCGTCGCTTACTTCGCGCTTGATAAGTAGGGCTGTGGCCTTGTCGCAAGTGTCAGAAAGAGCTATGAAGTCACCATACGACGACATGCGGTCAGCTCCTCGGGCACGAGCATAGGCTGTAGCAATGGGTGAGAGAGGTTCCTCGATATCGTCAACAAAATAGATTTTTCGCAACGTTTCGCTCATGGGTGTACCAACAGCGGCACCAGCAGGTGATACGTGTTTGAACGAGGCTGCTGCGGGTATACCTGTAGCAGCGCGTAGTTCGCGTACAAGCTGCCAGCCATTGAGTGCATCGAGAAAATTGATGTAGCCGGGACGGCCTCCCAGTACTTCGATTGGCAGTTCACCTTCGTTCATGTAAATGCGCGAAGGCTTTTGGTTGGGATTACAACCATACTTGAGTGCAAGTTCATTCATTGTATTGCTTATTGAGTGTTAAAGACATGAGAGTTAACCGATAATACCCTTTGACTTGAGCGAAGTCAAAAAAATTCGTACATCGTAGAGCGCTGTTTGGTAATCGGTGTTGTATACCTTACAAAGTTGTTCCGTTAATTGGGCTTCTGAAAAATCGGTTTGCTGCATAAAATCCCACAGGAAACAAGCAACCTCATTAAGAACGGGAAGTTCACTAAAGTCAGTAGCGTGGCTTCCGGTGTAAAGAATAACCTGTTCGCCACAAATGTTACGTAGAGTAAAACCTGGGTTGATATGCATGGCAGTAATAAAAGGAAAAACAACAGCTAATTGTGTTGAATATGTATTATGTCTAAGGAATATTGGATTGTTGAGATGTAAAAACTGCTTGTCGGCAACATTTTACTGCTGTTTTATTGGGAAGGCAGTGTAACTTAAAATGTGATGTACGAGTTGCCAGTACTTCAAGAGTTTGCTCACAGACAGAAGAGGTTGCGGGATAGTCTGATAGACGAGCACAAACTGATAGTAGCGAAGCAAAAGCTTGAATGGGAGTGAGACGGCTAATAGCATTGGTAGGAGCTTGCTTAAGCCGGACAAAGGCTTGAAGTTTACAAGAGGTGTTGCTCGTGCAAGGAACTGCTGCATTCCATGGCGTTGAATAAACTTGAATTGTTTGATCTGCCATAATTCGCAAAGCAGTACAGTCGTCAGTAAGTAACTTACTTCCGGGCACATGCTTGAGCCAAAGTTGTGCATGGGTACTTTTTCCCGTACCGCTTTTTCCTAATAGTAGACAGCAGCGATTGTCTAAATATATACCCGCTGCATGAAGTAGGAGTAGTTTGTGGCTGAGTCCGGAAAATGTAAAGCACATCATCATTGCAAGATTGAGTACTTGGCTTGTGGTTTGATGATTGTGGCGAAACGTTATGTGGTAATGACTAAAGGCTTGAGTAGCTTGTATGTGAGCTAAGCATTCTGTTTGAGTTCCGGTTAAACTGATGTCAAAATACTGTAGATTTTTGCAGATATGAATGCTATAGCCTAAATACTCAATTAAATCCTCATATTTATTTACGTTGTTTGGGGGCTCAAGGTCATCTACTGCATGTAATGATGCCTTGAAGAGCTGAGGATATTGTTGGCTTGCTGTAAAAGGCGCATAATTTGGACATATCTCCAAGAGTCTTTGAACTTCAATGCCTTTAAGTAGGATAGAGAAGGCTGCAATTTCGAGATGTACCACTGGAGTGTGCTCGGTGCTCTCAGCATTTACCATGATTGTTACTCAGATTCAGCTTCAAGTGGGCTTTTGAAACTGAAGGCATTAATAGGCACTTCAGTAAGTTTAGTCTGCTTATCCTTTTGGTAGCGGCGGCGCAACTTAATGAGTTGTTTATCGAGACGTTTCTTGTTTTTATCGTAGAAGATAGCACACGTATGGTGTGTAGGGTAGGTAGCGTCAAGATATTGCTTGAATTGGTTTGTGTATTCTGCGCGGTGGTCCAAAAATTTACTTTTGGTATTGATTTTTCCGTCAGTCAGCGGTAAAATGGCTGTGAGATATACGGTTGAATCGTTAAAACTGCTTCCAAATGCAATGGCATAGATTGTTTTGTCGTGATTGTTCTTAGCATTCAAGTTGATACATACCGTAAAAGTAGTAATCAACACGAGCAAAAGGCGTGATAGTAACTTCATTTTGGATGGTGGTGTTGGTTTCAACTGCAAAGATAGTGCAAGTAGACCGATAAGTAAAGGAATTTAGACTTTTTCGTTCGACGAAGGGGCTGAATCTTGTTGCTAAGTTCTATATATGATGGCAAATTGATGTATGCGGCTGATAGATGGTGTTTAAAATTAGTATTTTCTAAGATGTGCCAATATGCTCTTGGGGACTGCAGCAATTGGTCAGATGTTACTTTTAGCCGCTTAGTACAGCAAGGCTATATAGATGTTAGAAGATTGATTATTAGGTTGTTCCATATTCGCATTTTTAGGAGTGTGACTCATAGATTATTATGAATAAAAGGAACAAGTTGCAAATTTTGCGATGCATTGAGCTGTTAATATTAAAAAAGTGGATACTCCCTTTCGGAAATATCCACATAAACACTGGGTGTTACCTTACCCTTTGATAAGAATATCAGTCAGAGCAGTGCAAGTTGGTATTACTTGCGGCTCTTACCGTAGCGGTTCATGAACTTATCAACACGACCTGCTGTATCTACGAGCTTAGACTTGCCAGTGTAGAAGGGATGAGACGTGCTAGAGATTTCAAGTTTAACGACAGGGTATGTTTCGCCTTCAAACTCAACGGTGTCAGTGGTTTTGCAGGTTGAGCGAGAGAGGAACATGTCGCCATTACTCATGTCCTTGAATACAACGGGACGATAATTCTCAGGGTGAATACCTTTTTTCATTTTGCTATAGCTTTGTTATGGGTTATCAAATTGTTTGGTAACAACTTTGTGTAATGGTCTAAATCGGTTGCAAAAATACAAAGTTTTTCTGTACCGCACAAGTCTTTTGATAGTTTTCTGCATTTTCGGTCATGCTATGTTAGATGTATGTTACTTGCAAGTGCAAATGCGTGTCTATTGTTTCCATAATAATTAGTTACTAATGAATTACCAGCCATTGATAACGTAGTATTATGCATCGTTTTTATAGGGCTTTTAATTATAAGTAGTCATACCTATAATTTATAGTCAGAATATTCGTATTTGCCGCATTTGGAAGCAGTAAGTAGCATTCCAATCCGTTCACTGCTAAATATCCGATACAAATCATTTTTTGCTATGCTTGATGTTGCAAAATAGAATATAAAGAACTATCTTTGCAATGTAATAAGAGATTATAAACAAGAAATGTTTAATCGTTGCCCGAAACGCGGGCAGCACAAAAGACGAAAAGAACATGGACAAAAACAAAGTTATTGTGATGCTTCAGTACCGCATCAAGCGTTATCAGTCAATGGGAAATGGCGCGATGTGCCAGCACCTCCTCAGCGAACTGAATCGGATTCAGCATGGTAAAGTTTCTGCTGCAAATTAGTTCGGCAGATTGCTAACAAGTTCATAAATTTCCTTAGTGTAAAAGGAAAAAGCTGCTAACCAATAAGGTTAGCAGCTTTTTTATGTCAGTAAGTTTCCAGCTCTTATGCGCGTTTTTATTCATACATTTTATGAGCACTACGAAGAGATACTTAACTTCTACAACAACCATTCAACTAATGCAATGGCCGAGTCTTTCAATGCTAAAATTAAACTTTTCCGTGCTAATCTTAGGGGTGTTGTAGACAAGAAGTATTTTCTTTTTCGCATTGCTAATCTATATGCTTATCCCCACTAAAAATCTACTGACCCAGAATTACCAGTTAAACATGTTTACCGAACAGCACAAATAGTATAGAATAAAATAAAACCGCCACATCTTATAAAGATGCAGCGGTTATGTGTAGATACTAGATTATCTGAATATCTTGAATTATTCAGCGCGGAGCGTAAAGCGCTTGAAGTCGATAACAGTGAGTTCTTTGTCAGTAGACTTAAGATACTCAGTTACCGTCATTTTGCTATCCTGGATGTATTCTTGATTCAAGAGGCAAGATTCCTTGTAGAACTTGTTCATACGTCCGTTAGCAATGTTCTGAATCATCTGCTCAGGCATATTAGCAGCTTTTTGTTCAGCAGCTGTACGCTTGATTTCGCGAATTTGGTCAGCCTGTTCAGCAGTGATGATACCCTTCATGATACCCTCTTCGATGTGCTCTTCGCTTTCAGCAGTATAGAGATTGAAACCAGCCTTCTTGATGGCAGCTTCAACAGCCTTATTAATCTGCTCTTCCTTGGTCTTTTCGATAGCAACTTTAAGCTCTTCAGCTTTTACGCTTTCGGGAACACTTTCTTCATTAAGAGCAACGGGGTTCATTGCAGCAACCTGCATAGCTACATTGTGAGCTTGCTCTTCAGCGGGCTTGTTAGTCTGAACCATGGTGCAGAGCATGTGACGACCCATGTGGTCATAAACTGAAACGTTCTCACCTTCAATAAAACTGTAGCCATCGAGCTCCATCTTTTCACCGGTGATACCGCTACGGTCGGTCACAGCTTCGGCAACAGTGTGTCCACCCATAGGCAGAGCCTTTACTTCGTCAAGACTCTTGCACTTGTTTGCAACAGCTGCGTCGAGGATATCCTGTGCCAACTTGATGAAGTCTGCGTTTTTAGCAACGAAGTCGGTTTCGCACTTGAGGGCAATGATAGCAGCAAAGCCGTTTTCCTGCTTTACGAGTACAGCACCTTCAGCTGCTTCGCGGTCAGAACGCTTGGCTGCGACAGCCTGACCCTTTTTACGGATAATTTCGATGGCCTCTTCGAGGTTACCATTCGATTCTGCGAGTGCCTTTTTGCAGTCGCCCAAGCCAGCACCGGTCATGGTACGAAGCTTCTTGATATCTTCTAATCCTACTCCCATGTTGGAAATATTTAAGGAATTAAACGGTTTATAAAAGTAAAAGTTCTTAGTTTCAGGCCAGCGGGTTTAAAAGTTACCTTTCGTCAATGATTGGCAAAACTAACCTTATAGCCTATCAGCCTCAAAACTAAGAACTTTAGAAAACATTAGTTACTCTGCAGAAGCCTCTTCAGTGGCCTCTTCCTTCTCGTTGCGGGCCTTGGTAGCACGCTTGCGGGGAGCCTTTGCAGCTTCACCTTCGCCTGCAGCTTCAGCATCAACCTTCTCAGCCTTACGCTCTTCTACACCTTCAGCAATTGCGCCGCAAAGTGCGTCGAGAATTACTTCGATGCTCTTGTTAGAGTCATCGTTAGCGGGGATGAGGTAATCAACAACGTTGGGATTAGAGTTAGTGTCGACAATACCGAATACGGGGATACCCAGACGCTGTGCTTCCTTAACAGCAATGTGCTCTTTGCATACGTCAACAACGAAGAGCGCTGCGGGAAGGCGAGTCAGATCGGCAATAGAACCAAGGTTCTTCTCCAACTTGGCACGTTGACGTGAAATCTGAAGAATTTCGCGTTTCGAGAGGTTTGAGTAAGTACCATCGTTCATCAGTTTGTCGATATTGGCCATTTTCTTCACTGCCTTGCGGATAGTGGGGAAGTTGGTGAGCATACCGCCCGGCCAACGCTCAGTTACGTAAGGCATATTAACAGAGGAAGCCTTGTCGGCTACCACTTGCTTTGCTTGCTTTTTAGTAGCTACGAAGAGGACACGCTTGCCCTGCTTGGCGATTGCTTTCAAAGCTTCGGCAGCTTCGTCAATCTTAGCGACAGTCTTGTGAAGGTCGATGATGTGAATGCCATTGCGCTCCATAAAGATGTAGGGAGCCATAGCAGGATTCCATTTGCGTTTGAGGTGACCGAAGTGGCAACCGGCCTCCAAGAGGGTGTCAAAGTTTGTTCTGGACATTTTCAGAATGTGTTTTGAGTTCGTTTACTTTCTTTTAAGTTGTTGTTGGTTGTCTTCCGACATTCAACCAGCCCCCGGGTAGTTCGTTTCGGGCGAAGTCCCGAAGGTTTAGATACTAAACGTAAATCCAGCAGGATGAGCCGAATATTACATTGTAAAAGACAGTGGCATCATTTGAATTTTTCAAAGTATTGCTGTTAGGCTGCAATGTTATGATGCCCAACTGAATTTTAGCGCTTGCTGAACTGGAAGCGACGGCGTGCCTTGGGCTGACCGGGCTTTTTACGTTCAACGGCGCGGGGATCGCGAGTCATGAAGCCTTCAGCGCGGAGGGCTTTCTTGTCTTCGGCGTTAATCTTTACGAGTGCACGGGCAATAGCGAGGCGAAGAGCCTGGCTCTGACCTGTGAAACCACCACCACAGAGGTTTACCTTGATGTCGTATTTTTCAGCAACATCGAGAAGCGAAAGGGGCTGCTTAACAACAAACTGCAGGATGGGAGAGGGGAAATACTCGGTAAGGTCTCTCTTGTTAATGGTAATCTTACCAGTACCTTCGGTTACGTAGATACGGGCGATGGCGCTCTTGCGGCGACCTAATGCATTAATCATTTCCATTACTGCTCAGTTTATTTAAGAAGGTTAATATCAATTGCCTTGGGCGACTGTGCTTCGTGCTTATGTTCTGCACCTTCGTATACATAAAGGTTTCCGAGAAGTTTAGCACCGAGTTTGTTCTTAGGGAGCATGCCCTTAACAACGCGACGGAAAAGTTTGTCAGCACCGTTGGGCTTAGCCATAATGCTCTGGGGAGTGTGCTCGCGCTGACCACCGGGGTAACCCGTGTAGGTGTAGTAAATGCGGTCAGTCCACTTCTTACCTGTGAGCTGAATCTTGTCGGCGTTAATGATAATAACGTTATCGCCACAATCTACGTGCGGAGTAAAATTGGGTTTGTACTTACCGCGCAGCAGTTTGGCAACTTTGGTGCAAAGACGACCAAGCACCTGATCAGTAGCGTCTACTACGATCCATTCTTTCTGTGCGGTCTCTTTGTTGGCAGAAATGGTCTTGTAACTTAAAGTGTCCACTTTTGTTTGTTTTAAATTGTAACTACTAAATTTTATCTGTTCCGTGAGCTCACCTAACCATTGTACCCTGGCCAAATAAAACGGGCACAACTATTAACTCTCGGTTTGACAGAGCCTTTATTAAGGCCTGCCAGATAATAATCGGCGTGCAAAAGTACTATTTTTTTAATTCATACCAAATACTTACCCTAAACTTTTTGTGCTTTTGTACCCCTAATGGTGTTGTTTTTGAGGCAGACAGCCATTTATTGCATAATAATTGTGTACAACTTAATCTATGATGTGTATTCGGAATATAGTTATTGTAGCTTGTGAGATTTAGAAGGGTTAATGGCTAAACTCTTGTAATATGTGTCTTTTGATTTGAGCCGTCATTCTGCGAAAAGAAAATGCAGAGGGGTAATTTAGCTCATATTTCATAAAAACGTAATAAAAAATTAACGTCTTCCTTGGTCTATCAGACAGCAAATGCTAATTTTGCAGCACAACACTATTTTAAGAACCCACTCGATATGGATTTTTTCTATTTAGGAATTCTTCTGTTCCTTATTGTTTTGGCAACGTTCGATTTATCTGTAGGCGTTGCAAATGATGCGGTTAACTTTCTCAGCCCCGCTGTGGGTGCGAAAGCAGCCAAGTTTCGTACCATTTTAATTGTTGCAGCAGTTGGAATCTTTGTTGGAGCAAGTACATCCAGCGGTATGATGGATATTGCCCGGCATGGCATTCTTAATCCACATTACTATACACTGAACGATGTGATGTGTATTTTTTTGGCAGTAGCTGCAACCGATGTAATCTTGCTCGACATTTTTAATACTTTGGGTATGCCCACCTCGACAACCGTTTCGATGGTTTTTGGTTTGTTGGGCGGAAGTACAGCCCTGGCATTTTCAAAGATTATGAGCGATGGCCATACATACGACCAGCTTATTAATACTGATAAGGCGTTAAGCGTAATAATTGGTATATTCCTGTCAGTAGCCATAGCCTTTGTGGTGGGTTTGATTGTGATGTGGATAGCCCGCGTGGTATTTACATTCCATTACAAAAAGCATTTGCGTTATAGTATTGCCTTGTTTGGAGGTGTAAGTGTTACTTCGATATTTTATTTCCTTTTGGTCAAAGGCTTGCGTAACAGTTCGCTCCTCTCTTATATCGGCTGGACTCCGGAATGGATTGATGACAATAAAATGCAAATCATGCTAATCAGTTTCTGTGTCTTTACGGTACTGATGGAGATTCTGCATTTGTTTAAGGTTAATATCTTTAGAATCGTTGTCCTTTTTGGAACATTTTCATTAGCAATGGCCTTTGCCGGTAACGACCTCGTGAATTTTATAGGTACACCGCTTGCAGGTCTAGAGGCTTATCTCGACTTTACTGCTCATGGTAATGGCGGCTCGCCCGATACCTATATAGTAGACGTATTGGCGGGTGAGAGCCAGTTGCCATACAAGCAATTCTTTTTGATTGCTGCAGGTGTTATTATGACCTTGGCTATATTTACATCGAAGAAGGCTCATAAGGTGGTGGAAACAACCGTAAATCTTTCGCGTCAGGACGATGGCGAAGAAGTGTTTTCTTCGTCAAAAATAGCTCGACGCACTGTGCGTGCCGTACTCAATACCACCAGTGTAATCTCAAAATATGTGCCGCATAGCGTAGCCGTTTGGATTGACAAGCGTTTTGAGCAAGACGGAACTGAGTTGGATGAAGGTGCTGCCTTCGATCAGGTTCGCGCTGCTGTCAATCTGGTATTGGCTGGTTTGTTGATTGTTGTAGGAACTACGTTACAGTTGCCTCTTTCGACCACGTATGTTGCCTTTATGGTAGCTATGGGTTCTTCGTTGGCCGACCGTGCTTGGGGACGCGAAACTGCGGTGTATCGCATTACCGGTGTAATCACCGTTATTGGTGGATGGTTTATAACGGCCGGTGCTGCTATGATTTTGAGTTTCTTTATTGCAACCATTAACCACATGGGTGGTTTTATTGCCATGATATTGGTAGTATGTACTGTTGCTATAGTTATCATCAATAACAACCGTCGTTTCAAGAAGAAGCGTGAAGAAGATACTGTCGATGTTTTGTTCCGTCGCTTAGTGCGCAGTCACGATAAGAACCAAACATGGGAACTCTTGCTGGAGCATGTGCGCAACACGCAAGGCGATATCCTTTCGTTTACCCGCGATACGTTTCATAATATTACGCAAGGATTGATGCACGAAAATATCAAGCAGTTGCGTACCGGTGCGCAGGATATTGAAAAAGAGAAAGGCGTTTGGCGACGCTATCGTCGTAAGGAGATTGTTGGTATGCGTAAGATTGACTATCTGCTGGCTGTCGAGAAAAATACTTGGTTCCATTTGGGATGCAACAGTTCTACACAGCTAATTTATGGATTGAAGCGTATGTTGGAGCCTTGTGTAGAACACGTTGACAACAACTTTAAACCGTTGCCCCAAGACTATATCGATGAGTTTATCCCTATTTGCAACGATGTCGACAAATTCCTTGAGGAAGCTCGCCGTATGATAACTACCGGCGATTTTGAAGGAGTTGATGAGGTGCTGGTCGAGGGTAATGCTATAAAAAGTCGTATCTCGCAGATTCGTCATGCCCAGCAAGACCGCATACAACGCGAAGATTCTAACATCAAGGTTGCTCTGCTATATCTTTCAACGCTTCAGGAAACTCAAGAGTTGGTAAGCATTTCGCGTCACTTGCTTCGAGCAAGCAAACGTTTCCAGACGCAATAATCCAATCAGTAGCATGAGCCAATAAGAAAGGTAGCTCAATGTAAATAGAAAGTATCCTGCAGCTTATACCGGAAATAAATATCTGGTGTAAGCTGCAGTTCTTGATTTTGTATAGTTGTAATGGTTGTTATAAGAAGGCAGACTTATGTAGTAACCAACCTTCATCAGGTCGTAGTTTGTATAGAAACGGATGTAGCCCGATGTAGATGCCGTGTTGAAAATGGGGTACAGCATGCTGGTTCGTAGCATGTGGTGATAGCTTTGGGAATACGATACACACTCGGATTGTGCAGTTTTAAGTTGGAGTGTTTAAAATAATGCACCCCGTGTATAAAAATGAACTTACGGTACTTGTTGTATAAGCCTTTAATTCTTTGCCGTGGAGCGCGCGGCAGGTATGCAGTAGTTCGTAGGTGGATTAAAGATAAATGATTTTATTAATTCCAGTTCGTGTAGCAGCATTTTAGTTTTGAGTGAACAAGTGTCAACACGTTGCCAGGGTGTGTAGAGTGGGATGGAAAGCCTTGTTCGACTCTTTTTTGGTAAAATATTCGAATAAATCATCCATTCTCTTTCTGTAGCATCATGTTTGATTTACCTTTGCAGTCATGAAGCAATCAGAACAGTCACAACCCACTCAAGAAACAGAGCTCGTGCGCGTCAAACTCGATGCCAATGAGTCGCCCTATAACTATCCCGATAACCTGTATCCGGATAGAACCTTGATGCATTTGCGTGAGGCTTGGGGGATACATGAGCGTATACCGCCACAGTGTATTTACATGTGTGCAGGCACAGAAGTGGCAGTTGACCATTGTATGCGACTGTATGCCATGCCCGGTAAAGATAGTGTGTTGTCGGTAACGCCAACCCGTTCGGTTTATAAGGTGCGTGCGCGGATAAATCGGTTGTGTTATCGTGAGGTTCCGCTGTGTCCGTCAGATTTTTCGTTAGATGTAGATGCCTTGCTGTCTGCTATTGATGATAGTGTCAAATTGATATTTATCTGTTCGCCCAATTCGCCTACTGGTAATTTGCTGGGACGTACCAGTTTGGATATATTGCTCGATTTGTATGACGGCATGGTAGTTATAGACGAATCTTACATTGACTTTGTGCCACAAGCCACGGTGTTACAGTTGCTTAATCGTCATCAAAACCTAATCATTTTACGTTCCTTTTCGCATGGGTGGGCTGCAGCCGGCTTGCGTCTTGCCGCAATGGTAGCCCGTCCGCAGGTTATATCAGCTTTGGCGCAAACAGGATACACGCATCCGGTAAGTTCGCCCGTAATTCGTGAAGCCGAAATGCTGTTGGCCCGCCGTTTGGATATTGACAAGTGGACGCGTCAGTTGGTTGAGGAGCGAACCAAAGTTGAAATAGCTTTGCGCGGACTACCGGGGTGTGTTGACGTATATCCTTCGGTAGCCAACTTTTTGTTGGTTCGTTTTGATCAGCCAGAAGCTGTTTACAGCGATTTGCTTCGCGAAGGGATTAAGGTACGTCAGGTGGGCCAATGTTTGCGTCTGAGCATAGGGCTTCCGGCCGATAATTCTGCACTTTTGAGTGTATTACGGCGGCGTGTACTTTAGGAAAGTTTCTTTTCTGTCAGACCCTTTAAATCCCTTAGATTTTGCGTTTAAGCGTTTCTGTGGTGTGTTTCGACCTGTTTTTTTTAGAGTCGAACAAGTCGTATTGGGCGCTGTAAAGCAAAAATAAGGGCCTTTTAAGGCATTTATGCTTTGTGGTAAAGCCGATTTCTTGCTTAAAAGCACCCATACCCCAAAATAAAGTTATACTTTTGTCCGTTGAAACAACATAAGTATCTGTAACAAGCAATGATAAACGACGACGACAGAATTATTAAGGTCAATATTGAGGAGGAAATGAAGGCCTCTTATATTGACTATTCCATGTCGGTGATAGTAGCCCGTGCTTTGCCCGATGTACGTGATGGTTTCAAACCTGTGCATCGCCGCATCCTTTATGGTATGCTCGGGCTGGGTATCACTCACGACAAACCAACCCGTAAGTCAGCGCGTATTGTGGGTGATGTGCTCGGTAAGTATCACCCGCATGGCGACAGTTCGGTATATGGCGCTTTGGTGCGTATGGCTCAACCTTGGAATATGCGTTATACCTTGGTTGAAGGTCAAGGTAACTTTGGCTCGATGGACGGCGACTCGGCAGCTGCTATGCGTTATACGGAGGCACGTCTTTCGGTCGAAGGCGAAGCCATGATGCAGGATTTGGACAAGGAAACGGTTGATATGGACCGCAACTTTGATAATACCTTGGACGAACCCAAGGTTATGCCTACGCGTATCCCTAACTTCCTGGTAAATGGTGCAAGCGGTATCGCCGTAGGTATGGCCACCAATGTACCCACCCACAATCTTCGCGAGGTTATTGACGCTTGCGTAGCTTATATCGATAATCCTGAGGTTACAATCGATGAGTTGATGCAATATGTCAAGGCTCCCGACTTTCCTACAGGTGGTTATATAATGGGTATGCAAGGTGTACGCAGTGCCTACGAAACCGGTCGTGGTCGCGTAATGATGCGTGCAAAGACCGATATTGAGAGCGGACCGCAGCATGACAGTATTATTGTTTCAGAGTTGCCTTATGGATTGAACAAGGAAGAACTTGTAAAGAATATTGGTCAACTTGCAGCTGAAAAACGTATTGAAGGCATTTCGAATGTAAACGACGAGAGCGATAAAGAAGGTATGCGCATAGTAATTGATGTAAAGCGCGACTTCAACGCCAATGTCGTACTGAACAAGCTCTTCAAAATGACGGCTTTGCAAACATCCTTTGCTGTTAACTGCATTGCTCTTGTACATGGCCGTCCGAAGTTGCTCACGCTCAAAGATTGTATCAAGTATTTTGTGGAGCATCGTCACGATGTGGTTATTCGCCGCACCCGTTTTGAACTTCGCAAGGCTCAGGAGCGTGCCCACATTCTTGAAGGCCTTATCATAGCCTCCGACAATATCGACGAGGTTGTACGTATTATCCGTGCCTCGCGCAATCCGCAAGCAGCCATTGAGGGCTTGATGGAACGCTTCGAACTCGACGAAATTCAAGCCAAGGCCATTGTGGATATGCGTCTGGCTCAGCTGACTAATATCCAGCAAACCAAGCTGCATGAAGAGTACGAGGAGATAGAACGTAAAATCGCATTCTATGAGCAAGTGCTCAGCGATGATGGACTCTGTCATCAGGTAATGAAGGAAGAATTGATTGAGGTGAAGGAGAAGTACGGTGACGAGCGCCGTACCGAAATCCTGCTCTCTTCAACAGAGTTCAATCCCGAGGACTTCTATGCCGATGATGAGGTTGTTATTACAATCTCGCACTTAGGATATATCAAGCGTACTCCGCTGGCAGAGTTCCGTGCCCAGAATAGGGGAGGTGTTGGCTCAAAGGGCGGAAGCACCCGCGATTCTGACTTTATAGAGTATATCTACCCGGCTACCATGCACAACACCATGCTCTTCTTTACGGCAAAGGGACGTTGCTACTGGCTGAAGGTATACGAAATACCCGAGGGAACCAAGAGTTCTAAGGGCCGCGCTATCCAAAATATGCTCAACATCGAACCTGATGACTCCATCAATGCCTGTCTGCATATCCGTAAGTTGGCCGATGCCGAGTTCTGTAAGAGTCATTACGTTATATTCTGTACCAAAGAAGGTATCATCAAGAAAACCTGTCTGTCGGAGTATTCTCGCCCGCGAGTTAATGGTGTTAATGCTATTACCATCCGTGAGGAAGACCGCGTAGTAAGCGTGGTATTGACAAATGGCACCGACGAGATTATTATTGCCAACCGAAATGGACGTGCCATTCGTTTCAACGAGAACACGGTGCGTGCCATGGGACGTACTGCAACCGGTGTGCGCGGTATTCGCTTGGACGAAGACGGAAAGGACGAAGTAGTAGGCATGATTTGCATTAACGACCCTGAAAACGAAACGGTGATGGTTGTTAGCGAAGAAGGTTATGGCAAACGTTCTGCTGTGGCCGATTATCGTGTAACCAACCGTGGTGGTAAGGGTGTTAAGACACTCGATATAACCGAGAAAACGGGGGCCGTAATAGCAATTAAAGCTGTTACCGACAACGACGACCTTATGATTATTAATAAGAGTGGCATTGCAATTCGTTTACGATTGGCCGAAGTGCGTGTTCAAGGACGTGCAACGCAAGGTGTGAGCCTCATTAATCTCGAAAAACGAAATGATGTAATCTCCAGCGTATGTCGTGTACCGACAGAAGAGGCTGAGGAATCAGATGAGCAGATTGAAGAAATTGACAATCAGCCCGAAAGTGCCGGACAAACAGTTGAGCAAATTTCTGAAAACTCAGAGCAATCCGAATCGGTTAAAAACGAAGACAACTCCGTCAGCAAGCAGCAACCTCGGCAGTTAAGCCTCTTCGACGATTTAGATGACTTTCAGTAGCCGTTAGTTGTGCTCACAACCTAAGGCTTTACTTATAACTCGGGCGACGGGTGCCTTGCGGAAAACCCGATTGGCAGCCGTCTCCCAAACTTCTTCAACCTTTTAAACAATAACCTTTTAAACCACATCCGAAAATGAAAAAGTTATTTATTAGTCTCGCACTTCTGATTGCGGGAATGGGAAGCGCTGCGGCACAACAGATGGGCGGCCCTAAGCCTGGCTCTTGGAAGGCTTCTGAGAAAATCAATAAGGCTGATGCTTTGATGTATCAGCATACTCCCGAGTCAATGGCCGAGGCTTTAAATGTTTATACTGAAGCTGAGGGAATCTTGAAGGCAGACATGGATAAGGCAAAAGAGGGTCAAAAGAACGACAAGTTGGCTCTTCTTTACTATCAGAATGCCCAGTTGCAGTACAAAATGCTTTCGCCCGAACTCGAAAAGGCACAGCAGAATGTACCCTTCGATACGCTTAACTTCTGTAAGCGTGTTGAAGGAACGCTTGCTTCGTATGCAGCTGCTCAAGAGTATAATGTAAAACCCAACGCTAAGGGTAAGGTAAAAATTGATAAGACATTGCAGTCAGCCATTAAGATGGGTGCAATGGCACTTACCGACTTCTACTATTACTGCGGTGCCTTTATGGATGCTGTTGGCAACAAGCAGGAGAGTGTCAACTACTTCCAAAAGTTTGTAGACTTCCCCCAAACTAAAATATTCGAGGCTGCCGATCGCGATTCTATCTATGCACGCGCCGGCAAAACTTACAGTCAGGCACGCGTAAACCTTGCTCTCCAGAACTTCCACCTCAAGAATTGGGACCAGGCTATTGCTTGCTGCGACGAGGCTTTGAAGGATACCATCGGCGTACACGACCTTTACATCATCAAGATTAATGCACTTGGTGAGAAGAAGGACTCTGTAGCATGGCAGAACACTTTGGTTGAGGCTGCTAAGCGCACTGGCGAGACCACCTTTATCCAAAACCTGCTTTATTCTTATATGCAGAACAAGAAGGTGGACGATGCTTTGGCATTCGGTACTAAACTCGTGACCGAAGACCCTAACAACAAGATTAACTGGTATGTAAAGGGTGCACTCGAACTTAATATAGCCGGTAACTATGAAGAGGCACGCAAGAGCTTGGAAAAGGCTCTCGCCATTGACCCCAACTACGAAGATGCTCTCTTCAATATGGGTACTGCCTATATCAACGATATCTATGAGCAGCGTCTCGAAGGTAAGTTCAAGTTTATTGGTATGGATCAGGTAGTACAGGGCAATGGCAAGGCTGTCAGTGCAAAGGATAAGGCACTTTGCCAGGAACAAATTGCAACTGTCAAGAGCTATTACGAAAAGGCAAAGCCCTACCTCGAGAAGCTTCGCCAGCTCACTCCGAACGATGCACGCCGTTGGGCTTCTCCGCTTCAGATTGTTTATTCAAGTTTGAACGAGATGGACAAAGCTCAGGAGATGGATGCATTGCTCGATGCAGCCAATAAGAGCGCTCTCTAAGTCCTATTTACTAATCCGTTAGAGTTAGGGCCCGGCAAGCACCCTGCTTGGAGTGTTTGCCGGGCCGTACTCTTTTAGTTGTTATTGCTTTATGTGTACTATGCAGCATGTGTAGGCCATATAGCTTCCATCAATAGCCGTTTGGGGCTGGTGGCAAGTTTTTTGCCAATTTCTGTACAGATACCAATAGTTCTTGTGCGTTACGATAGCGTAGTAGCGCCAGGCAGAATGTCTCCTCTTCGTTCTGTAACAACCAACCATCAAAACTATATTATGCTTAAGTCTTTACTTACATTCCTTTTCCTTGTCCTGCCATTAGCAGTATCGCCCCAGCGGGTGTACAAGCCGGTCAAGGCAGCGCTTAAAGCTAAAAACTATAAAGAGGTTATCAGTCATGTGGAGCAGCTCCGTAAAGATTCGCTTCACCGTTTCGACCCTAAGTTGTGCCTCTATAGCATCGAAGCCAACCGCGGGCTCAACGATGCTGAAAATATGAAAATCTATCTCAAGCGGAGCTACGATACTATCGCATTCTTCTCGACCACCCATCAAATAATCCGAGAGGCTATATACCTCGACTCCCTGGAGCGAGCGAATAGCGAAAAGAATAAAAAGAAGGAAAAGCAAGCCGATTTCGTTTGCGAGCAACTCAAGCGCTACTTTCCAAACCTGCAGGCAGCAGCGCGCTACTTTTATAAAAGCAGAAAATACAGCGAGGCCATGTCGTATCTTCGAACATGTCTCGAACTTCCACATACTGCTCTTGGTCAGCAAGCAGCACTATCTACTAAAGGCGAGCCACTCAATGCATGTCTTTATCTGACCAGTGCATACAACGAAAAACTTTATGCCGAAGTGCATCGCTATGAGCAGCTGGCACTCACCGATTCGCTTTCACGGCAGTCAATCCTGGCTTGTTTGGTCTATACAGCCGAGGCCGAAAAAAATCCAAAGGCTTATCAGTCTTTCTTAGAAATAGGGTGGAAGGAATATCCCTTGCAGTCCATGTTCTTTACGCGTCTCGTAGACTTTTACAGCGACAATAATCGTTTTGTTGATGTATTGCGTGTGGCAGACGTACAGTTGGAGCGCGATTCCGTTGATATCTCAGCACTGCTTGCCCGTTGTATCGGCTACCTCAATCTTAAATGTTTTGATGAGTGCATAGCTGCAGGCAAACATTTGCAGCGTGTTGATACAGCCAATGTCGAGGCCAATTATTACATTGGGGCATCTTATGTGGCCAAAGCACTGCAGGTGCAGTTACCCGAGAATGCTTTTTCCGACAATTACCGAAACAAGTACCATGAGCGTACCGATTTTTACCGTAAGGCCGAACCTTACCTTGAAAGTTACCGCAAGCAAACCCCCAACCTCAAAACGCGTTGGGCACCCTTGCTCTACAAGGTTTATCTTGCTCTGAACCGAGGTAGCAAGTTTGCCGAAATCGAGAAGCTCCTTTAAATAAGACAATCACATTATGCAAGATTTTATCACATCTCAACTCCTAACCGACAAGGCGTGGAAGGAGTCGTTAGATACCGCCTTCAACACTTCGGCTTTGCCTGCATTTTCAAGTAATGCCGGGATAGCAGCCCATTTACGTCATTTGCTTCTTGAAGGTATGGCCGAAGAACTGGCCGAGATTGATGCCATTGTGGCCAATACTGAGCAACCCACTTTTGCCAATACCATCGTAGCATTCTCGAATGCCGGACAAAAATTGGAGCGGGCTTCGACAGTGATGTATAACTTGCTCAGTGCCGAAACTTGTGATGAACTCGACGAGTTAGCCAATGAGATGGCTTCAAAGCTCTCGGAACACAGTAACAACCTGATGCTTAATGCAGGATTGTTTAAGCGTGTAAAAGCCATAAGCGATAATCCTCCGGCAGATTTGACACCCGAGGACCAAATGCTTCTGCAAAAGGTTTATCAAGGCTTCGAACGTTCTGGCGCAGCTCTTGACGAAGCTGGAAAACAGCGCTTTCGTGCAATTACAGCACGTCTTTCCGAGGTAACACTCAAATTCTCGCAGAATGTGCTCAAAGACACCAATAAATTTGTGCTGCATATTGTGGATGAGGCAGAACTCGAAGGCTTGCCCGAAATGCACCGCAAAGCTGCTGCTCATGAGGCTGAAGCCCGCAACCTTACGGGTTGGGTCTTTACCCTTCATGCTCCCAGTTTCGGTCCGTTCATGATGTATGCAGCCAATCGCCAGCGTCGCGAGGAACTCTATCGCGCCTATCATACCCGTTGTACCCATGCCGATGAGTACGACAACTTCGATGTAGTTACCGAAATTGTCAATTTGCGTCGCGAATTAGCCCAAGTATTAGGCTATGCGAACTATGCAGAGTATGCGCTCAAGCGTCGCATGGCACAAACTCCCGAGGCAGTTTACAGCCTTTTGAACGATTTGGTTCAGAACTATCGTCCCAAAGCACTCGAGGAGGTTGCTCAGGTTGAGGAGATGGCACGCCGGATGGAGGGAGATTCTTTTCGTCTCATGCCTTGGGATTTTGCATACTACAGCCAAAAGCTCAAGCAGGCGCTTTATGATTACGACCCTGATATGCTGCGTCCGTATTTTGAACTTTCGCAGGTCATAAACGGCGTATTTTCGCTGGCCACCCGCCTTTACGGCATCACCTTTGAGGCCGACAGCCAATTGCCTGTTTACCATCCGGATGTGCGTGCCTACCGTGTGTTTGATTCCGACCACCAGTTCCTGGCTGTGTTGTATGCCGACTTCTTCCCCCGTGCGAGCAAGCAGGGTGGAGCCTGGATGACCAACTATCGCGATGAGCATGCCTGTATTCCCTCATCGCAGCCCGTCTGTCCGGCCAACTCCATGCGTCCGGTTGTTAGTGTAACTACCAACTTTACTAAACCCACCGCCGATACTCCGGCTCTATTAACATTGGGTGAAGTCGAAACATTCCTGCACGAGTTTGGCCATGCACTTCATGGTATTTTTGCAATGACGCATTACGCAGCGCTCAGCGGCACCTCGGTGTATTGGGATTTTGTGGAGTTGCCCTCTCAATTTATGGAGAACTATGCAACTGAACCGGAGTTTTTGCATACATTTGCCCGTCATTATCAAACCGGCGAACCTTTGCCTGCCGAGTACATTGAGCGTATTCGTAAGAGTCGGAATTTCCAGTCGGCCTATGCCTGCATGCGTCAGGTTTCGTTCGGACTGCTTGATATGGCCTATTACACGTTGCCGCATGCACTTGAGGGCGATGTGCGCAGTTTCGAGAATCAGGCATGGGCACGTGCCTTATTATTGCCAATAGTGCCCGATGCTTGCATGAGCGTACAGTTCGGTCATATCATGTCGGGCGGTTATGCTGCCGGTTATTATAGCTATAAATGGGCCGAAGTGCTCGATGCCGATGCTTTTGCGCTCTTCCGTAAAAATGGAATTTTTGATGAGGCTACGGCCCAGAGTTTCCGTTCGAACATCCTGTCAAAGGGAGGCACTGAGCACCCTTCCGAACTGTACCGCCGTTTCAGAGGGCAGGATCCCACCATTGATGCCCTGCTTGAGCGCGATGGCATAAAAGGCTGAAAATACCGTGGAGGTGCTCTGCCTTGCAACAGGATTTTCTTACAGTGTAGCTCTTTGCAGGAACATATACCCCGTAGCTGTGCTCCAGCCGGGACTACGTTACATATTCCAACCGAATTAACAACTATGGACAAATCAGTACTCCTTGACCGCCGCTATCTGCGCATGGCCCGCATTTGGGCCGAAAACTCCTATTGTACCCGTCGCCAGGTAGGAGCATTGATAGTAAAGCATAAAATGATTATCAGCGATGGTTATAATGGAACCCCGTCCGGATTTCCCAATATTTGTGAGGGTGAAGATGGATTGACCTATCCCTATGTACTCCATGCCGAGGCCAATGCCATTACCAAAATAGCCCGTTCAGGCAATAACTCCGATGGAGCCACCCTTTATGTAACCGATGCTCCTTGTATTGAGTGTGCCAAACTGATCATCCAGGCAGGTATTGTGCGCGTAGTTTATGCGCGCAGTTACAGACTGACCGATGGTATCGACCTTTTGCAGCGTGCCGGCATCGAAGTGGTGCAAATGGCAATCGATGCAGAAACAGCCGAAACCGGTCACCACTAGTACTCCTCTCAGTGATATGCCCTCAGTTGCTTTTTACAGTGAAACCCTTGTCAGTGATTAAGCTATTTTTAAACATTCATGATGAGCAAACCAGATAAAAACCGTTTTGTACCCTTTATTATATCTGTGGGAGTCGTGCTCGGAATACTTGTTGGTAGTTTCTTTGCCAACCATTTCTCGGGCAACCGGCTCAGCATTATCAACAATTCGAGCAATAAGGTGTTCGACCTTTTCCATTTAATCGACGATCAGTACGTCGACTCTGTTGATATCCCCGACTTGGTAGAACGTGCTTTGCCGCAAATTCTTAAGGAACTTGACCCTCACTCTACTTATATCTCGGCTGCCGAGGTCGAAGAGTCTATGAAGGACCTCAAAGGCAGTTTCTCGGGAATAGGTGTGCAGTTTACAATCTTCCAGGATACCATCCGGGTGGTTAAGGTTGTAAAAGGAGGACCTTCAGAGAGTGTAGGTTTGCAGGCGGGCGACCGCATTGTAAGTATTAATGGCACAACCTATGTGGGCGATACCATTACCAACGATGGCGCGATGAAGCGTCTTAAAGGCCCCAAGGGTACAGAGGCTAAGTTGGGTATTAAGCGGGTGGGTAAAAAGCAACTGTTGCGTTACAACATTACGCGTGGCGATGTGCCTGTCAAAACAATCGATGCAGTTTATATGCCTGCACCCAAGGTGGGCTATGTGCGTATTACGGGATTTGGCGATACTACCTATGCCGAATTCCTGGCAGCGTTAGCCAAATTGCAGACTAAGGGTTTTGAAAACTTGATTATCGATTTGCGTGGAAATCCCGGAGGGTATATGGAAACGGCCACACAGATTGTGAACGACTTCCTCTCGAAAAATTCGTTGATTGTATATACCGAGGGACGAAAGTCAAAGCGCATGGAATATCGTACCGACGGACGTGGAGCCTATCAGTCGATGCCCCTGGTGGTATTGGTCGACGAAACCTCAGCATCGGCCAGCGAAATTTTGGCTGGCGCCATTCAAGACAACGACCGGGGTATGATTATAGGCCGTCGTACATTTGGCAAAGGACTCGTACAGGTACCTATTGAATTCCCCGATGGGTCGCAATTGCGCTTAACCACAGCTCGTTATTACACACCCTCGGGACGCTGTGTGCAAAAGCCTTACAAGCCAGGGGCTGAGGATGATTACGAAGCCGACCTTCTGCTCCGTGCCGAGCATGGCGAATATTTTTCGGCCGATAGCATCCGCATGACTGGAGCAAAGTATAAAACCCGTTTGGGCAGGGTGGTATATGGCGGCGGAGGCATTGTGCCCGACGTGTTTATACCGCGCGATACAACTGGTATAACCTCTTACTTCAAGGAGGCCTACTTTAGCGGTATGCTTTTTACTTATGCCTACGATTTTGTCGACAGGCATCGCAAGCAGTTGGCACAATGCGAAGATTTGGAAACCCTCGACAAGTTTCTGGAACGTAAAAATTTAGTAGAGGACTTTGTGCGCTATGCAGCTCGTAACGGACTGAAGCGCCGCAATCTGCTGATAGAACGTTCGCGCAGGTTGCTCAAGTCGTATCTCACAACAGCCATTATTTCGGATGTGCTCGATGACAGCGATGCTGCAGCTTATGCAAACCGTAACGATGAGGCTGTAAAGCGAGGGGTAGAGATGTTGCTTTCGGGCAAGGCATTTCCCGAAATCCCAGCTGCAAAATCGCGCAAGCAGGCTCTTTGCAAGCCGTTTGGTTGGGCTGTGCCCTACGGAGCACCCTCCCTTTTTGCCTTCAGCCCGTTTGAAAATCCTTTCAACGAGCCTTTCCAGTCCAGCTTTGTGCGCAACATGCTTCGCTGGACCTCTTGCACCGAGGCTCCTGAGTACAACAACCAAACCCTTGCTATATGCTTGATAAATCCGATCTTCGTAAATGCGTAAAAGCTGCAGTAAAGGCATTGTCTTTAGCTGAAAAACAGCACCTTTCGGACTCCCTCCTTGAGCAAGTTGAGGCTCATCCGCGTTTTGCCGCAGCCCGTACGGTGATGCTCTTTTATTCCCTGCCCGACGAAGTATGTACTCATGCATTTGTTGAGCGCTGGGCAGCAGTCAAAACGGTGCTCTTGCCGGTTGTTGATGGCGACGAACTCGAATTGCGGCGTTACATTCCTGGTGGCGAACTTTGCGAGTCGGCCTTCCACATCGGTGCACCTGTCGGTCAAGCCTTTACAGCATATGCCGATATCGATTTGGTGCTTGTTCCCGGAGTCGCCTTTGATGCTGCAGGCAACCGCATGGGGCGTGGCCGGGGCTATTACGACCGCTTCCTTTCGCAACCTGCACTCAAGCGAGCCTATAAGTTAGGCATCTGCTACCCTTGTCAACTGGTTGAACAGGTGCCCACCAACAGTTTCGATGTGCCGGTAGATGCTGTAGTGGCAGTCGTTCCCGGCAAGGAGTAGCAGGCTGGAAGCCTCTTTAGTGCTGCTGTTAATCATGCGGTTCGATACACTGGAGCCCCGGTAGGCGCCAGACCGATTTTGAATACGATAATTTCAGTGGTAATTAGCAGAATATCAGTCCGATTGTTTATCTAGTCCGTTAATATTATTTATCACGAAAAAGAGCAGATTTGCCCCTCATTTCAACCGAATCAAAAGGTTGTTCCGAAAAACAATTTGGAAAAAGGCAAAAAATGAAGTATCTTTGTATAACAACTGAAGGCAACAGATATTAGCTTTATACGGGTTGGCTTGCGCTTACAAGCCAACCCTTGTTTTTTAGGTTCGTACTTCAGAAAATAAAACGTTTTTTTGCTGATTTTGTTGGTTTTGCGCTCTAAATAGTTGGTTGCTATCAAAATTTCTATCGCCCCTTTAGAAATTTCTATCGCTCCTTTAGAAAATCCTATCGCCCCTTTAGAATTTTCTACACCCCCAATCGTTGTAGCTAACTTGCCCCGGCGTGCAAAACATCGTGGCAGTGTGTTGTTTCTTGTTCGTATACTTGTACTTCAAAGCTAAAGAAGGGCATATTTTAACCGGAATGCAAATTTATAGATATTTATACAATGCGTTAGTTTGGGTGAAAAAAAGTTCTTAAAAGAAGGCCTTGCAACCTTATAGACATCAGTTTCCAAGTCCCTTCGCCTAACCCTTATTAGCGTTGCACGCAAGTGTACAAGCTACATTCGGCCAGGAACCCCTCAACGCCCAAAACCGGGGTTCATCACCTTTTTATGGGCTAAATGCTTTATATTTCGAAATTATCTTTAACTTTGCGCTATAAGAAACATTTTAGACCCATGGAGTTCAACTCAGCATACGATAAACTGACTTTTGAGTACGATGCATTCAGTGATGAGCGCGGAGTACTTACCATTGCCGGTAATACCGAAGGCAAGTGTTTGCCTTTTGAGGTGCAGCGCGTGTTTTGGATACACGGAGTGCCTGCCTCGTGCCAGCGGGGTATGCATGCCCACCGTACTTGCTGGGAGGCCCTTTCGGCCGTAAGCGGCAGTTTCAAAGTAAGGGTCAGTAACGGCATGGAGCCCCCGGTAACGTTTCTGCTCGACAATCCTCAAAAAGGGCTGCTTATTCCGCCCATGGTGTGGTGCGAACTTTTCGACTTTAGTGCCGATGCCGTTTGCCTGTGTTTAGCCTCGGGCCATTACGACCAGACGGGCTACATAAGCAACTACGAGGACTTTTTGCACGAGGTTTCCCAACTTCAAAAATCCCGGAACGAGGCATGGAAATAAGCATCATACCCTATAGTCCGGCATTCCGAAACCAATGGGACGAGGCTGTAAGGCAGGCCCGCCAGGCAAGTTTCCTGTTCGAACGCGACTTTATGGACTACCACAGCGACCGTTTCACCGATACGTCGCTGATGTTTACCGATAGTCGTGGGCACATTCAGGCCCTATTCCCGGCCTGTATTCACCCCTCCGACGCCACTCGCATTGAGTCGCATGCCGGCCTGACTTATGGTGGCCTGTTGCTCTTGCCCACTGCAACAACAGCAGTTGTGGGGCAGTTTTTCGACCGGATGAAGGTTTACTATCAGGCCCGTGGCTTTAAGCAAATTGGCTATAAGCCCGTGCCCCACATCTACCATACCTATCCGGCAGAAGAAGATTTATATTGGTTGGTCAGAAACGGAGCTGCATTGCAAAGCCGGGCCGTATCGTCGGTCATCGATTTGCGGAATCCCCTGCCGTTTAGCCAGTTGCGAAGCCGCAAGGTGCGCAAGGCCGAGCGTTTAGGCTTCCTCCAAATATCCGATACCATGCACCACCTTCCTGTCTTTTGGCATTTGCTAGACAGTGTGCTGGTGCAGCGCCACGGCACTCATCCTGTGCACAGCCTGTCCGAACTCGAACTGCTCGCCCGGCGTTTTCCGCAATGTATCAAACTGCTCACTGTGCAAGCCCCGTCGGGTACAGTCGGTAGCCACACACCTTCGGTTTGTTTGGCCGGCTGTCTGCTTTTTGTAATGCCACGGGTAGTGCATGTGCAATACATAGCTGCCAGCAACGAAGGTTGTGCCGTTGGTGCGCTCGACTGGTTGTTTGCCCGGCTGGCGGCTATCCTGCAGCCCGAAGCTCAGCAGCGACCTTATCTGGACTTTGGCATATCGACTGAGCAGCACGGACGCTTGCTTAACGAAGGACTCATTTTTCAGAAAGAAGGATTCGGAGCACGCGCAGTGTGTTACGATGCCTATACATTTAATCTTTAGAATAAAGTTTTTTATACGCATGATTCCCTTTTTGCCGCTCAACGACATCACAGCCAGTTATGAGCCCCGCTTGTCCGAGGCAGTATTGCGCGTAGTGGCAGGTGGCTGGTATTTGCATGGCACCGAAGTAAAGGCTTTTGAGGCAGAGTTTGCCCGATATATAGGCAGTGCATGCTGTGTAGCAGTTGGCAACGGACTCGATGCGCTCACCCTTTCGCTGATGGCGCTCAAAAGCCACTATCGGTGGCAGGATGACGACGAAGTGATTGTGCCCGACATGACCTTTATAGCAACAGCCGAGGCTGTGGTGCGGGCTGGCCTAAAGCCTGTACTGGCAGATGTTGACGAGCATGCCGTGCTTACTCCCGAACTGGCAGCACGCGTACTGACATTGCGTACGCGTGCCGTGATTCCAGTTCATCTTTACGGCTATCCGGCCCCCATGCCCGAACTGATGGCGTGGGCCGAGGAGCATGGATTGCAGGTTGTTGAAGATGCAGCCCAAGCCCATGGCGCAGCCATTGCCGGAAAACGTGTAGGAAGTTGGGGACATTTGTCGGCGTTTAGTTTTTACCCGGGCAAAAATCTCGGAGCGTTAGGCGATGGTGGTGCTGTGGTAACCAACAATGCCGAATTGGCCCATACCGTAAGTGTGTTGGCCAATTATGGGGCCGAACGCAAATATTACCACACTTGCCTGGGGCTTAACAGCCGTTTAGACGAGGTGCAGGCTGCTGTTCTGCGCTTGAAGTTGCGCAGACTCGATGCCGACAATGAACGGCGCCGGCAGGTAGCTGCCCTCTATGCTGCCAATCTCAGTCATCCCGAAGTGCTGCTGCCTTATGGGGGAGAGAGCCGCAACAGTGTGTTCCATATTTATCCCGTTCGCTGCGCGGCACGCCACAAGCTGATGCAGCATTTGGGCCGTCATGGAGTAGAAACCCTGATACATTACCCCCTTAGCTTGAGTGCGCAACCGGCTTTGCAGCCACTGGTAAGCAATCGGCACATCGTTACACCCGAAGCTCAACATTGGGCAGACTGCGAAATCAGCTTGCCTATAAGTCCGGTGATAACCGATGCACAAGTGCTTGAGGTATGCAGGGCTGTTAATACTTTTGAAACCTAAAAAAATACAGATTGGCCGTAAAAGCAGATAGCCGGCGAGTGTGTTGTCAATGCAGATGCTCTTGCCGTGAATAGAGGCCGTTACCTAATCATTATATCTACAAAGAACCATGAATCTCGACATTCTTATCTGTTCGTTGAACAAGGGCATCGTCCGCGTACAGGATGTGCTCCTGCCTCCTCAGGAGGGAGTAAGGTATATCGTATCGTATCAGTATACCGACGAGCGTTATTTGGATTTGATTCCGAAAGCACTTAGTGCACGTGCAGACGTGTCTATCTTTAAATACAAGGGGCAAGGCCTGTCGGCAAACCGGAACTTTGCGATGGACAAGGCAACGGCCGAAATAGTGATGTATGCCGATGATGATGCCCGCCTGCTGCCCGATACACCGGCTTTGGTGACGCGTCATTTCAGCGAAAACCCCGATTTGGATGTGGCCTTTTTTTGCGCAACAACCTATACCGGCAAACCCTTGAAAAAGTATCCGAAAGAGGCTTTCGATGTGTTGGTCATGCCTGAGGAGTATACCGTTTCGGCGCTCGAAATGGCTTGCCGCCGCAACAAGGTTCAAGGACGCATACGTTTTGATGAGCGTTTTGGACTGGGTACTAAGTTCTTGACCTGCGGTGAGGAGGAAGTGTGGGTTGAAGATGCATTGCGTGCCAAACTGCGTATGCGTTACATCCCCGAAAAAATAGTAGAAACCAGCACAATGCTCAAAAAATCGCTCATCTACGTAGATGCCGGTGTGCAACGTAGCCGGGGGGCTATTGATTACTATCGTAACGGAGCCAAGGCCTGGTGGAACAGTCTGTGCTTTGCGTGGGATTGTGCGCGTAATGGATACTGCCATTTTTGGCCCATGATGAAACATTTGGCTGAAGGTATACGTTTTATGCAGCGAACAGCCGGCAAAGAATAGCCTTTGATTGAGGCAGAGGCAACAGCGTAGCTTATGACCATTGAATTCCTTATTTGTACAATAGATGCAGGTATCTTGAAGATTCCTGCATTGCTTATGCCGCCCATGCCGGGAGTTTGTTACCTGGTATCGTGGCAACATAGTTATACACATACCGCAGTATCGGCAAATCGGGAATGTAATGTACCGTTAACCGCACAAGCTGACTTGCCCGAAGTACTGATTCGAAGGCCCGACGTAAGAGTGGTTGAACTGCAGGGTAAAGGACTCTCGCGCAACCGCAACAATGCACTCAAACATGCCATAGGCGATTGGCTTATTATAGCCGACGATGATTGCCGCTATACACCAGACAGCATCAACGCGGTAAAAAAAGCCATAGCCCTGCATCCGCAAGCAGCCATCTTGCAACTGCAGGGAACGGACTTTGAGGGACATCCCCTGCAAAATTATCCGGCAGCCCCCTATGAGTACCGTACACGACCGCGTTATGCCTTTGTAGCATCGTGGGAGCTCGTGCTTCGGCGCAGTGCAGGCCTTCCTCAGTTTGACGAACGTTTTGGCTTGGGAACTTATATGTGTTGTGGCGAAGAAGACCTTTTTGTACATCAAACATCAGAGCGTGGAGGTGCTGTTTATTACGAACCTTTACATTTGGTGAACACACCGGGCGAAACAACGGGTACCCGTTTTGCCGAACTGCAAGGCGTGCAACGTGCAAAAGGAGGAGTGCTGACTATGATACACGGGCCGTGGGGAGCTGTATTGCGGAGTCTGAAGTATGCTTGTCTGTATCCCAACGTAAGTGTGTGCCGCCGTTTGTCGTTTTTTGTTCAAATGCTTAAAGGTATTCGTTATGTTCTCTTTAGTCATCCCTTACCATAACCGCGAAAAATTCCTGCCGCGAACGCTTAAGAGTATTGCTGCCTGTACGCTGTTGCCCCATCGTATCATATTGGTTGACAACGCAAGTACCGATGCCTCGGCACAAATTTGCGCCGACTTTGCTGCAGCACATCCCGAACTGCCCATAGTTTTGCTAAGCGAACCCCGTAAAGGAGCAAGTGTAGCTCGCAATGCAGGCCTTCGAGAGGTTCGTACGGAGTGGGTTTATTTCTTTGATTCAGACGATGAACTGAGTTCCGGCTTTTTTGAAGCAGTAGCCGAGGCTATCAAGCAAAATCCAGCTGCCGATCTGGTGGCTTGTGCCACATTGATGGTGTTTGCAGATGGACGCGAAGTTAGGCGTGCTGTACAATATTCAGTTTCGGTGGTCGACCAACTGCTTTCCGGGCAATTAGCCACACAGGGCATGTTTGTACGAACTGATTTGTTGCGCAGCATAGGAGGGTGGAACGAGTCGCTATCAACTTGGGACGATTGGGAACTTGGAATTCGACTGTTGATGCGTGCACCCCGCACGGTGTGGTTGCGAGGAAGGGCTTGGCACAGGCTGTATCAGCATGAAGATAGTCAGACGGGTAAAGACTTCAGTTCAACATGGATGCGTATATGCAAAGCTCTTGAGACGGCGTATAGGGAAGTGTTGTCTGATTCCACTTATTTGCAGGCTTTAGCTGTTCGCAGTATGCTTCTGGCGGGTATACTTGCAAAAGAAAAAAACCAGCAGGCAGCAACTCATGTGCGCCACATAGCCTGTGGTATGGCACGTAAAGAGCCGGTTTTTTTCAAAAAAATAATATTGCCGGTGCTTTACCATTATACCCGTTTAGGGGGCCGGGGTGGATGGATTTTGGCCAGGAAACTCTTTTTACGATAATTTTTTTGGTAAAAGTGCGTCTGTTTACAAAAAAAGTACTACTTTTGCACTGCTTTTAAGGCAAACATCCCCTCTACATACGGGGTTGTAAGTAGTTTAAAGCAAACGGGGCGTAGCGCAGTCCGGTTAGCGCACCTGCTTTGGGAGCAGGGGGTCGTGGGTTCGAATCCCGTCGCCCCGACAATATTAAAACCCTTGATTATCAGGTGTTTTATTGTCGGTACAGAACAAAAACACTTCGCACTCGGAGGCGTTTCTGATTAAAAAAAACTGCATTTTTGCTCATTTCGGCTTTTTTATGTGTGCCGTGTGTGCAAATTGTGCGCAAAACAGAAACGCATGATTACCACTCAATTGATTTTAGATTTACGCCGTGAAACGGCAAATGGTTATCCCGTAAAGTTACAGCTTTATCGGGATCGTAAACGTGTACAGATAGCTTTGGGCATCTATCTTCCCGGAATTGATTGCTGGGATAGTCGGACAGGCAATGCCGTTGGTAAGGCTTACCGCGGCATAGCGGCTCAATTATCGCACAGCAAGCAACTTGTAGATGCTGCTCTACGCGCCAAAGAATCAGAGGGGCCCGTCAGTCTTTCCGAAGGCAGAGACATTGCTTTGCTTGCTTTAGATCCAACCGCAGAAAAGACTAAAAGAGAGCACAATCTTTTTGCCCATCGCTTCAAGGCCTATGCCGAGACACGGAAAGCACCCGGAACATGCGAACTGTATAATCTCACTTACAGACACATGACGGCCTATGATTACAAATTGAAGCTCCGGACATTTGAGGACATCGGTCGGGATTGGCTTACCGGGTTTGAGCGTCACTTGGCCCAAACGTCCGCCTCCCAAAATGCACGTAACATCCATTTGCGTAATATTCGTGCGGTGTTTAACGCTGCTATCGATGATGAAATAACAACGTTCTATCCCTTTCGCCGTTTCAAGATACGTCCTGTGGCCACTATTAAGCGCTCACTGAGTGTTGATCAGCTTCGGGCACTTTTCGAATATCAGGTAGAGGATAATGTGGTGAAATATGTTGATATGTTTAAACTGATATTCTGTTTGATAGGGATTAACGTGATAGACTTGTGCCGCCTGCGCGAAGTGCGCGAAGGGCGTATAGAGTTTTATCGCAGCAAAACAAACAGGCTTTACTCTATTAAGGTGGAACCCGAGGCGCAGGCTCTCATAGATAAGTACAGAGGTAAGGGACAATTGCTGTACATGCTCGACCGCTATGCCAGCCACAAGGACTACATGCGGCGCTTAAACGAAAACCTACGTCGTGTGGGCAAGGTAACACGCTCTGGGCTTGGCGGAAAGAAACACTACGAGCCATTATTTCCGGATATCACATCCTACTGGGCACGTCACTCATGGGCTACGATTGCCGCTTCGCTGGATATACCCAAGGAGACCATAGCAGCAGCTCTCGGGCACGGGGGCAACTCGGTGACGGATATATACATTGACTTCGATAGGCGAAAGGTTGACGAAGCAAATCGCAGAGTACTGGACTGGGTATTCAAGAGCCGATAAAGAAGCCCCGTACCTTATTATCGGCACGGTGCTGTATGGATTTTTAAAATGTGAGTATATTGTAACTAATACCAACTCCTATATAAGGCTGTAACCCCTTCGGAGTAATACCTACACCGCCATGCACGCCAACACCCCATCTGCGTGGCTTGGGGCGTATCGTTGTCGTGATGATTTCGCGCTTCGGATACACATAAATGCTGTCAAGGCTCGGACTGTAACCGCTTACCCATGCCGTGTAGGTGCTATCAGTGTAGCGCATCTGCGTGATGGGTATAGGCGCAGAAATATATATAGTATCATTAGCATCCTTTACTCGAATGGTGTCAATCCTCACAACAGCAGATTCAACAGATATGGGTTTTGCAATGTGCAGCGTATCATGTATGACTACGGTATCTATTTTGGCTGATGGCGCATTCCGTTCGCAGACATGCCGGTTTGATTTACAGAAATCGAAAACTAACAGAGCTATTAGGCACAAAAGCGTAAGAAAAAAATATCTCATAAGTAGCGAAATAGTTACATATTAAATTTGGTTATTTGTATCGTTTTTGCTACCTTTGCGGTGTTGAAATAATAAACGATAGCCTATGAAGCAAAGCGAATTGATTAAACTTATGAAAGCAGCGGGCTGCACAATCGTCAAGCATGGTGCTCGACACGATATGTGGTATAGCCCAATTACAGGATGTAAAACATTTATCCCGCGTCATCCGTCTCAAGAAATTGCAAAAGGGACAGAAATGCAGATAAGGAAAGCACTTGGAATTTAAAAACTTAGTGGTGGGGTTACCCCCACTGCTAAATCAATATAACCAATCAATGAAGAAAATTACAGCAATTGTCGAAAAATCGACAGATGGGCAGTACTCATGCTATGCCCCCGAAAAGGTAGGAGGCTTTGTCTTTATAGGTTATGGCAGTACAGCGAAAGAAGCTATCGAAGATTTGAAAGTTTCCGTAACAGAAGCTCGGGAGGTAGCTGGGGGGGCAATCCCCAATTTTGAATTTGTGTATAAATACGATATACAATCGTTTTTCAATCGCTTCGATATTCTCAACATCACTAAGGTAGGTGAGTTGGCCGGAATTAACCCAACCTTATTGCGGCGCTATGCGTGTGGATCTGCAAAAGCAGGGCAAAAGCAGTACGATAAATTGAAGAAGGCCATAGAATATAGTATAGACGAATTGAAGAAAGCAACATTCTGAGTTTTGCTTCTTGTGCCGTTTTTATTTCAACAATATCTCCCCGTGTCTATTACCGGCACGGGGAGTGCTTTTTATAAGTATAGGCACTATCTATTCACGCCCTTACATAAATTTATAATACCATCCACATGCACATCCGTGATGGCTTGCTTGCCCTCATCCGATTCGAGAAAAGCCACGTCCGTGCGGTTGTCCTGAAATAGGTTCTCAGTAAGCACCGCTGCGCAGGCCGTCTTACGCAAGATGTAATAGTTAGCGGTGAGATAACCGCACGTCGGTATCCATCGGTTGCCTCGAAGATGGTGGCGTTGGGCCTCGTCGTTCAGGCATTTCGCCAGCTGCTTGCTCCGTACTCCCGCCTTGGTATAGACATAAGCCGACCAGCCTCGTGCGTCGTGCCATTGCCCATCTGCGCCGGCTGCGTTGTTGTGGATGCTCACCAGAAGCACGTTTCCGGCCCCATACTGTTTGCATTTGTCGTTCACTCGTTTGCAGCGTTCTGCAAGCGATACGTCCGTGTCTTCGGTTACCAGACGTTCGGCATCGTAACCAAGCCGTTTAAGATTGTTCACTACGCGCTCGGCTATCTCGCGTGTATAAGCCCACTCGCGGAACTTGCCGTCGGGCGAACACTTGCCGGGGGTATTCGAGCCATGTCCATTATCTATCAGTATCATCATAATCATCTTGTTTAAGCAGTTAATACTCCGAGGGAGGAATGCGGTCGGGACATCCGTGCTTGTTGCATTTGCGGAATTCGAGAGCCTGATTCTGTACGGCTAATTCGCTGTTGTGCTCGCTCAATTCTCGGATGGTGTCCCTGTATTTGGATATCTCAGCATATAACTGGTCTATCTTTTCATCCAGTTCTGCTACGCGTTTCTCCTTCTTCTCGTACAGTTCCTTCCATTCGTTGGCATAGGTGCTGATATTGTCAGCTTCAGCTTTGTCGGCTTCGGCTTCGGCCTGTTTAGTCTTGCTTCGAAGCAGCAGCAAGGGCAGCACTACAAGTGTAATGAGCGAACCTAATAACTGTATAATCGTGCTTAGCTGTTCCATAGCAGCGTCCCTCCAATTAAATGCCCCATAGCCACGCCCGCCATTGTCAGACCAAAGTCCACCCAGTCCCAGGTGCCCCCGTGTAGTTTGTCTTTAAGTTCCAAAGCCGCCGCAACGCCCACACCTGCATAGAGGGCACAATACCAGGTATTAGCCCCCAAGCCAACGAGGATGCCCCCGGCAAGGTGCTTCCACCGGTTGCTCGTTTTGAGCCAATCAAAAAGATGTTTCATGGGTTAGGGTGTTTCATCAGACAGACTTCGTAATAGATTTCCAACTCTCAGTGTACCGGGTATCCGCACTTCGCCGTCGTGATCGATAATTATCTTGCCGCCGCATAACTCCACATCGCCCGTAAGCAGGTTGATGCGGAAGGGGCGAAGGCTGTTGAAGTCATTTGCGTTTTTATTGCTTAACAAGATGTAGAAGTTCGATCCGTCATTTCTGAAAAACACGCTGTAGCCGTTGTACGTGTGCTGAATACTCGTGAAGTACGTGTATTTCTGTGCGCCCGTGATAGGTCGGCTGCCGTCGGTTTTCGCGTAGGGCGTAAGGTCTGGCTGCGTGGTAGTGGCCCGGTAGCCCATTTCCACGCCGTTGAGCACAATGCTCCCATCGGTGCAAAAATACACCATCGAGGGGTTGGCCGTGCTGCTCATCGCGCTGCTCTTGGTAGTACCCACGTCGAAGCGGATGGGTTGACCTTCTAACTGGTTCCAAGGTTTCAACATAGCTTTTGTGTATAAGGGTTATTAGGGGAAATACCCGGGTAGGACAACAAGCCCCGCCCGGGTATTGCAAATTGCAGGGATTATGCCAGCTTGAGTTGTGCTTCGAGTGCAGCCACACGAACGGCTAATGCGTTGTAGGTACCAAGCGATACGTACTTTGCAATTTCCTGAGTGAATAATTTCTGTGATATGGGTCGGGTATCGTCTTGTCCGGTTGCTCCTACCGTGATGGGCTTTCCAAGCATCAGTGCTAGTGGCACCGGCCGATTTGTGACAATGTCATAAATTTCATGATTGTACACGTACAATTTCTTAACATGCGGAGCTGTAGGGGAGGTCAGGTAGAGCGTGTCGTTCCTGCCGTCCGACGACGTCCAGGCATTGTAAAAAGAGCCGGACTTGTCCTTCGCTGCGAATTGTTTTTTTTGGACTACATACACAATAGCCACCGGGTCGATAGTTCCCATGGCTTGAATTGATACCGCGCCAGTTTCAAAGCCGTCGAAGGGGACCGTTATGAACGTCTGCACAGCAGCAATATATGAGGCGTTGTCTGACATTTCTGACTCCAGACGAGATATACTGCTTGTGTGTGTCTTGATGGTCCCTTCCGCCGTACCGACACGGGCGGTCAGCGACGTGATGTTGCTTTCGGCTGTGCCGACACGGGTGGTCAGCGATGTAATATTGTTTTTGTTGGTGGTGATGGTCCCTTCCGCCGTACCGACACGGGTGGTCAGCCCGTTGATTGATTTGTCCTGCTGTGTGTTCTTTTGCTCCACCGCGGTCACACGATTGGTCAATGCAGTAAGGTCTCCGCTTGATGCTGAGCCGGCCAGCTTGGTAGCTTCGGCATCCGTAAGGCCCACACGTTCGCCGTTAATGTACAACTCTTTCGTTGTACAGAGGTTTAAGTTGGCAATCTGGTTGGCGATTTTGTCGGTGATTGCCTGGTCTTTGGTCTTGCCGGCGCGGAAGGCTATCTTCGTTCCGGCGGGAATGGTAAGGTTTGCCATAGATCTTAGTTTTTGAAGTTGGTAATGGGAGTTGATTAAGTGAGCAAGTGGAGGTCTTCAAGTGTATCCAGTCGTCGCAGTATGTCTCGTGTCAGTCTGATTTTCTCATCCTCCAAACACCGCCACGGGGTCCACTGTTTTTTGACATAATATCCGCCCAGGTCGAACCTGTAAGGATAGGTGATGCCTAAATAGTCGGCCAACCACTGCTGCGCTTCGGCTTCGTTTCTGACGTTGATCGGAAGGCCCAGACAATTGGTTAACAGGGGACCCATTTTCCAACCTATGGAGCGCTCCAGCACCAGCACGCGGTTGTGGTCGTGCGTCAGGCTGTCCGACAGGCTGGCCTTGTCGCCCCTGGGCGGCACAAGGTGGGTGGTTAGCGACTGCGTCAGCACGTGTCGCATGGAGTCCGAAAACTGATGCAGAATACCCACCACCAGCGAGCGGTCGTCGTCAGATATGACAACGGCCATCGCGCTCTCCGTACGTATGGCGGCATTTGCTATATCTTCTGCCGAAGCACCGAAACTGTCCAGTTGCGAGAGCCGAAGCACTGGCAGCGAGGCCTTCATTTCGGGGGTGATAATGATGCCGCCTCCGAGTCCGGTGGAGGTAGTCCCGCTACCCGACGGGCGTCCTTCGTGCTCAGGGCTGGCCTTGCGCGGTCGGGCATCGCGTAACATTTCGGATGCGTAGTATATTTTTTTGCTCATGGTGTTGTACTTGAGGATTTAAATTCGTCGGCCACAAATTCCACATAGACCGCCTCGGAGCAGTCAGTTATGGCGTCCTGCCGTTCTCCGCGTAACATAAAAACTTTATCCGGCTGGTTAGCTTCGGTAAAGCGACACAGGCCTTCGGGTGTAATACTGCTTTCTCCGGTGAGCATCACGCGTCGTACCGCGTATTGGCTGCAGAGGGTACCGATAAGCAGATTCTCCGGGTGGTCGGTCACGTCGGCCCTTGTCAGTCGTTGCAACTGCCGTAACTGGCCGCCTGCGTTAGTTAGGAGCACACCTCGGGCTGCGGGGCTTATCTCGGTGTGTGTGCCTACGATGGTGTCAATAGACAGCTCCTCTTGTGCGTCGGGATTGACGTGCCCGGTGTATTCCACATCGTCCAAGTCCGCCCGCTTGTTGCGGCTTTTCCCTGATAGTATTTCCACAACCGGTGCCTTATAAGCCAGCCAGCGGAGTCTCTCGTAGTAACCCTGCCGAATCCACACACCCGGATTCAGATGGTAGGGTGTGGGGCAGTCGTCCTTATCAAGCCCTAAGTTAGCAAATTCTTCGAAGTCGTAGCAGTATATTCCGTTGTACACCTCTATACGGAGATATCCTTCACACGGCGGGTAGCTGATAGTCTCGCCGTCTTGCACCGTACCGGGCACCTTCATGTCGGATACTAAGTTAAACTCACCATTGCGGAGCCACACGTTTTTCTTCCACCCCAAAATACCGGTGTCTGTTTTCCGGTCGCCATCCGTCACACGATATTCCAGCCAGGTGCATTTATCGTAACTTGGCGCACCCGGGAGCCAACGCCCGCCCCCGTAAAACAAGTTGTCGATGACATTCTGCTGCCCATATCCCCAGTTCTCGTGGTGGTACAAAGGCTTTCCGGCTGCATCATACAGACCGATTCCCACACGTATATAGGTGGTTCCCGTACGAACTTTAACGCCATTGTAGAGTTCCGACTCGTTGTCAGCCCGGATAAACTGCGTACCCGACAGCTTATTATAATAGGCTGCCCATGGTAATTCAGCGGGGACTGCATCTACATAGGGATTGTATCTCGGGTCTGCCAATATCTCCATAGTCAGCCGGAGTGCAAAATCGCTTGAGTCCCAATCACCCACCGGGGGAATGTAAATTCCTTCAGTTTCGAAGAGCGTGATGTTTGCCGGCTGCTCATCGGTAGCCAGTGGTGGGCGTATCACACCATTCAGTCCTGTAATGGTGGCTGATGGTCGGTCTCCGGGGAATATGTTGGTGGTGTGGTCATTGTTCGCTATCAGTCGCCACAGGATACAATCTGTTTCGGGGGCGTTGTTCAGATAGGGCAAGATGCGGGCATACTTTGCACCCGGGTGCAGTTTCTGAACACCCTTACCTTTCTGTGACAAATACACGCGGAAGTCTCCCTGCGTATAGATGTCGGGTTGCCACTTCCGGTTCTTCTGCCCGTTTTTCAGTTCTTCGGTCATCACCAGCGACTGTGCGAAAGCGTAAAACGTAGTTCCATCGGGGCAGTCTGCGGGGCTGTTCTCGGCCCCGGTATAGTCGCCTTCGAAGGTGACCTCGTTGGAGAGTGCGTCAGACTTGGCATAGGCCGAAAAGTTGATGCGGATGTTGTTTAGGGTTCTGTCGACGCTGAGCGTCTGACTATCCCCGGCCCACTGAATGATACGTCGGTCTCCGTACAGGTATAATGAGTTGAGGTCATATACGTAGATCGCGCCCGCCCGCTGCACCAGTCGCAGGGCTAAGGGTTGCAGAATGCCTTCGAGAGCCTCGCGCAGACTCATGGCTTCTCCGTCCTCATTGTAGAAATTCTCCGACGAGATGTACAGATTGTCAAGGGTGACCCCCGTTTTGCCGTCTTCCAAGTAAAGCAGGTAACCTTCCGAGAGCCCGGTGGTCTGGATACGGGCGCGGCTGATGCATTCGTCCACAATCGATTGCAGACTGGCCACGCCACGGCGGTTATATTTGAGTCGATCTAATATTCCGAAGTCTGTAAAGGTTAGTGATACGGGGTACAAACGGGCCCTCTCGTAGGGTTCCTCGTAGAACTCTGTGTCAAGTAACCCTGACCAATACAGCTTTTTGTTGCGGTACACGCGCAACTGCACGGCCTGACTGCCTGCGGCATGCAGGTCAAAATAGGTGCGATCGCCCGGGCTTTCCAGTCGGAGCGTGACTGACGACCCGCATACCGGTTCTTCCTTTTCGGTCTCAGGCCATTCTATCAGCAGGGGTTCTTCGGCCTCAAAGGTCAGCTCGCCACTCGGAAAGGGTAGGGGCGAGTCTTGCCATATCTCGCACAGCCACACGATGCCCGCACGGCTGAGAAAGGATCCTTGGTAACGCTTGTACAGCATAGTGAGAAAGGTGTTATTAAATTCTACTTAATCGGCGGCCACCTTGCTTGAGTATGCCGCGAAGTGACTGCTCGCGAATGCGGAACTCTACGCGCCCGGGTCCTCCGCTGTTGCCGTCGGCCAACAGGTGACGCAGTTTGTCGAGTGGGGCAATGACTTCGGGGTTGTTGCGTGCGCCGCCGTACTCGCCCACCATGGCCAGCGTGGGGCCGCTTACAATGCCGCCTTTGGCAAAGGGCATGGCTCCGATAGACTCAATCAGCGCAACGGCCGATGCAGCGAAGCCCGAACCAATGCCGAAGCCTGCAAAGGGAATGTAGGCGTGCGCGGCTAAATACATGGCCGATGCTAACTGCACATAGCTCTGAGTAGCGGCCTTGTTGGCAGCTACGAGAGCAGTGGTGGTGGCAATGGCCGCACCTTGCGAGGCCGACAGTGAGGTCGTAGCAGTTGCCGCCGCAGCAGCTGAGGCCGTCTTGGCTGCCTCTGCGCCATTGCCGGCTAATGTACCCGCTATACCTTTTCCAACTTCGCCCATCTTGCCGAAGACACCGAACAGCTGTGAGGCTTTTTGGGCATTGTCAATAATTGACAACAACCCGTCCACGGCTGCGGTGAAGGCGGCAAAGCCTTTTTGGTTGCCTTTAAAGGCGCTGGTTAGTTGATCGATGCCGCCTGCAAAGCCCTTGACGGTGTCCCAGCCTTCGCGCAGGTTGTCGTAGGTACTCTGGCTTTCGCGTCCGGCATTACGCAGGGCTTCGGCCTGTTTCTCCCAGGCTTGGGTCATGCGGTTAATGTTGGCAGCTTCCTCTGTGGTCTTGGCCTCACCGAGTTGTTCGTTCAGGGCACGGATGTTTTCTTCAATCTCCGCGAGTGTGGTGGCGTTCTCACGATAGACGGCCCCTGCCTTCTCTTCGGCCTTCGTTGTTTCTTCTGTCTTTTTCTCCAGCGTTCCGAGAATCTCGGCCTCCTTCTGCCGCTCTTTAGCTATCAGCGCCTTGAGGGTGTTGTTGTATTCGGGCGTGTCTAATCGGGCGTTTTCTTCGAGCTGCTTCTCTAAGGCTTGAATATTCTCGCGGATGCCTTTTAAGTCGAGGCGGGTGGGGATGTAGACGGGCTTTGCCTTTTCCACCTCCTTTTGCACTTCCTTGGTGGGGGCAGTAACTGCTTGGGGCTTGGGCTTGGGTTTGTTCAGGCCGGAGCCTAAGTCTTTGGCGTTTTCTACCATACGCTCCGTGATGCTCCCCAAATCGGAATTCAGTTTGCGCAACTCTTCCTTAATTCGGTTTCCCTCATCCAAAGCGGCCTTGTATTCCGGGTAATCATACGCGGTGTAATATTTGCCGGTACCGATACTATAGGCGCCCGCAATACTATTCCCCTCAAGTACCAATTCTTTTCGGTGGGTGGTGGCCTTTCCAGCTTTTTCGAGTGCCTCTTTTTGCTTGTCGTTGGCTTCTTGCTCTAACTCCAGCGCCACAATCTTACTGGATAGCAACTTGGCATGTGCCTCCAACCCTAATTGTCGTGCATAGGCTTTCGACTTTCGGATGAGTATGTCGTACCACTCCGAAGCTGATTTGTGATGACCGAAGGCCTCACCGTATTTGGCATTAAGCCCTGCAACTGCTTCGCTGGTGTCCTCGTGCGCATTCATCAGGCGGCGCAGTTCTGCGGCTTCGAGCCGCATTTCACCCTCCACACGCGACACCGTATCGCGGTAGGCTTGGGTCGCTTCGTCCACTTGTTTCACCGATTCGGTGGCTTCGTCGGCCTTTCCGGCCAGTTTTTCGAATGCAAATGCTAAAATAGCGACTGCGGCGCCTACACCGGTGGAAATCATCAGTCCGCGTATGGCTACCTTGGCGGCGGTAGCCGAAACAGCCGTACCGCGCAGTTTGGCCGAGAGCACCTGCATGGTGGCATGCAGTGTGACAAGCACGGGTTTAAAGGCCTTTGATGCAGCTGCATGCAAGTTGGTGGCTATGGTGCTTGCTCTTACAGCCCCCGCAAGTGATGTGAAAGATTTGCCCACGAAATACACGCTCATAAATAGCTGTCCCATAGGGGCTATAGCAGAAGATGCCGCCTGCAGCATGTCGAAAACTGGGTTCACAAAATCAAATAACGCATTGGCCTCGTTGGCAACCTTCTGCATCCAACTGCTTCCCGTATTAGCCATCTGGTTAAACGCTGCGTCCATCGTTCCTGCCGAGTCGGCCATATTGCGGATATTTGCATTGAAGGTGTCCGACAGATTACCGACCAATGGGCCAATGGCACGTAGGGCTTCGGCCGATCCGAACAAACGACCGTAGATTTCCTGCTCTAATGTGCCGGAGGAGGCGGCATAAGCCGATACGCTTTGTGAGAGGCTGGCCAAGAAGTTCTGCAATCCGCCAGAGGCTTTAATGGCTGCGGCATCGAACTGAATGCCCATTTCTGCGGCCATGTTTGCCGCCTCAGAGGAGGGCTTGACTAAGGCGGTGAAGATAGCGCCCATCTGTGTGGCTACCTCGTTGGTGTTACCACTCACTCCGGTAAGAGTCGCAAATGAGGCTAACAATTCTTCAATTTCCACACCGAGCGTTGCAGCGTTACCGGTAACGGCGGGCAGCGCTCCCGCCAATTGTTCGAAGGAGGTCACGCCGTTTTTGGCCGTCAGCTGTATTTTGTCTTGTATGGCACCCGCATCGGCCCAGTCCAGTCCGTAGTTCTTGATAACGGTGGAGGTGACTTTTACCACTTCGCCCAAATCAGCTATACCGCCTACCGAGGCACGGGCGGAGTCACGGAGGTAGCCTATCCAGTTGTCCTCGGGCACGCCATTACTCACCACCTGGTAGAGTCCATCGGCCAAAGCGTCACGAGCTACGGGCACTTCTTTCGACAGTTCGGATACGGCATCGCGCATCTTTTCGAAGTCCTCGCCTGCTTTGCCCGCCATGGTATTGGCGGCGGCCATCGCGCCAGAGAAATTGCGGCTTTCCTCGGTCAGTTTAGACAGACCCTCATGTAGTTTGCCGAAAGCCTCAAAACTTTGGTTAAGGGCTATCATATTGCCCGATACACCGGCGATAGCCCCCGCAACATTTTCAAATGTCTTTTTGAGGTCCTTGGCATCTTGTGTGACCTTTACCACGTGGTCCTTACCATCTACATTGAGCTTTACGTTAAATTTTATGTCTTTGGCCATGATTTTGAGGGCTGTTTAGGGGAATTCTGATAAAAAAGGTCTATATTCGCGGAAGTAAACACAAACCATGAATTGTATGAGTAAAGACAGACAACGGAAAAAGTCTGAAAAGACTTTAAAGGAAGCAGGGGCCCTGATCGAAAAGGCGTACTTTAAAGTGGTGAGGCCTATCGGGATTATAGGGTTTGTTTTTGCAATGTTTTGCTTGTGTACTTCGATATCAGTACCCTACATTATAAAGTATTGGTTCGCGTTATCTATTTTAGTTATAGGTTTCGAGGGGGCAAGGTACATGAATAAAGTGTTCGATGGCGGTGATTGGGGCTCTTGGGGCCCCCGATGATTCTAATTTTTCCCCTGTACCAGCAGCTCAAACCTGCGCTGACTCTCTTCTTTGCCGAGGTCCTTCGGGGCTTCGGCATTTTCTTTGTCCTCCTGTTCCCAGGGGAAGGGGAGCAGCTCTTGCGGTCGTAGGCGCTTGGTCAGGTGGGGCTGCATGCTCAGACAGGCCATCAGGCGGGCGCGAGTCCAGTCCTCGCGGCTTGTCCGTTCCTGCCGGTCGCGCGCGGCTTCGGTCACTGCCCGGAACTCTGAGGGCGTAAGCCTGACAAAGTCATGAAGGCACAGCCCCACTTCGCCCAGACCTACGCCCAGCAGTTCATCGATGGTCAAATACTTTTTTTTTCCTCCTTGTCTTCGGGCTCCTCGTTGCCTCCGATGCGGGCCGACCAGGCAGCCACGTCTTGAGGATCGAGGCTGTCGGCGAACTCCGTAAGGTTCAACTTGAACTCCACGTTCTCGCGGGCGCAGGCCGACTGCACGCAGCAGAACATGTAGGTGCAGAGGTCCGACACGCTGTCTTTAATGGTGGTCACCTCGCGCCCTGTGCAGTCCTTAAAGCGCATCATTGCGCCCATGGTCACGTAGCAGGGGTATTCTCCGCCTGCTACGTTAATGGTATTTCGCTTTGTCGTCATAGTGCTTTACTTTTAGCCGCCGATACCGGGCATACCGGGGTACTTGGTAGGGGCTCCGTCATTGGCCAGGGTGCCGCTGTAGGTGGCATCATCCTGTGCGGGGGAGTTTTCCTCCAGACTCTTGATGACAAACTTACCAGTGAGTACGGGCGCTGAATCCTTGCCGCGCTCGAAGCTCTCCACCTCGATGGGCTCACCGGCGCCCCAAAGAGCTGAAATCTGCTCGAAGCCGTTCTCCGTTTCGCCATAGAAGCGCAGTGCGTCAAACTTGATGCTGATGCTCAGACCGCTCACGCTGGCGCCCTTGAACAAACTGCTGCCCTTGGCCGCAGTGGCAATGGGCTTGACTGCATGATCCTTGGTTTCCGACTCGTAGGTGATGGTATGACTTGTGCAGTGGCCTACGGGCTTGCCGCCCACTTTTAGAATAAGGTCACTACCATTGATATAGCCTGTTTCTGCCATAGTCGTTATATTTTAAGTTCAAAAATGAGTGTTTGTATGAAGGCGTCCGCGTCCCAGGCTTCCTCGGCTCCGGTGAGCATGCACGAGCGCACGCCGGCAGTCGTCTTGTAATCCAGGGCACGCCGCACGGCTTCGGCCAGTTCCACGCCCTTTGCATAGTCGTCCGTCAGGCAGAGTACCTCCATCGTTACCGTGTCCGCACCGGGCATTCCGGCCTTTGTAGGGTTATGCTGAAGGGCGCTCCGGCGGTACACGATATAGGGCAAATCGGCCTTCTCGCTCACCACCGGAAAAATACGCGGTGCGGCGGTGCCTTTGGTGAGCATTCGTTTCACTTCTTCCGAAGCTAACAGCATGCTGCGCAGGATACTGCCGGCTCCGATGGAGGTGGGGGTGAGGGGTGTGGCGGAAGATTTCATAAATTGTCTACTGCTTTTTCAAGTCCTGCGCGTAGCTCTCGCCAAAGGTTGTCAGCTACGCGCCCGGCCTCGTTTGTTTCGGTATTGCGCAAAAAGTGGTAGGCCTTCATGCGTCCCGTGCGCCCGCCAGTTCGGGCATAACGCCGGTAACGCTTGCCGGTGTAGCGGGAACGGCCAAAAAAGGAACCCGACCGCTTGCCGCGTCGGCGGTAGTCGGTACCGTCTTCGGCAAACATGAGCACGGGCTTCTTTTGTCCGTAGCGGTTGGTATGAATGCCGCGAGCTCCACGGGGCTTGACCGTTACCATGAAGCCTCCCCCGCGCGAGAATACCCGCACACGGATGCCTTTTTTTACGCGGTTGCGCGTACCCGAGCCCAGCCCGCTGCGCTGCAGTTCGGCCTCTGCGGTGTGTTTCAGCCGGTTTGCTTCGCGGCGCATTGACTTTTTTAAGACCTTCCGTTGCTCACGCGGTTGCAGGGCATTCCACAGTTCCACAAAGGGCTTTCCCGGGTCAGCGGGTTGGGTCGTTACGCTATTCATTGACTCTTTCTACTTGGATTAATCTAAAACCTCTGCGTCGGTGGGGCATCACGTTGGTAACGTAGTAAAGCACACCGCTGTCAAGGTGCCTTACGCGGTCGCCTTCTTTGATGCCGTGTCCGTAGCGCACGCGGAACTCTGCCGAATAATCGCTAAACAGTTCTCCGGCTTCGTTGCTCAGCCGTCCGCTGCGCTTCACCAGTTCGGCACGGATGGTTCCCTTGAGTATCCATTGCACTTGTTCCGATCCGTAGTCATTGGTTACGGTGGAGGGTAAATACCATTCCAGCATTTCGGTCAGTAAGCCTGCTATCATACGCCGTCCTCCATCCTTCGGCTGAGTCTGCGGTAGGGTCTTACCAATGCGTCGTAGGCCAGCGGCACGGCGTGCATTTGCACACCGGCTACAGCCTCGCGTTGGTTATACCAGTGCCCGCCAAGCAGCAAAACAGCCTGTTGTAGCGGAGCCGGTAGTGCACCGCCGCCCAAAGTCAGTAATTCTTCCTCCGTGCGGCAGGTGTCGTGCACCACCTTTTCTGTGGCCGCCGACAAATACTCCGCCAGCAACGTGTCATCTGCCGACAGGTCGTCGGCGCAGCAATGTGCCTTGAATAAAGCGAAATCCACAATCTCCATTACAAGTAACTACTAAACAAACAAAACAGTCAAATAAAACTACAAAAGTTATCCTATCAATCAATCCTTCTACCCGGCGGCATTGACCTTGCCAAGGGCAAAGGCCTTGGGCTGCAGGGTGGTGGTGCCATAGTCGCAGTTCAACACAAAGTCTACGGCATCCTTGCGTGCTTGGCTGTAGGGGTCTACGGTAAAGCGAATCTGGCCGAACAAGCCCATGGGCTGGTAGCGCCAGTCACCCAGGCCGATGTATTCGGTCGTGGTGTCGCGGATGGCGTTGGTGGTGTACACGGGCAAACCAAGGAGTTTGCCGTCCTGAATCATCGGAACGTACACGCCCTTGTCGTTTACGGGAGTCACTTCCAGCACGGCGGCCTGGGCTTTGGTCATCACCCAGCAGAGGGCCGAGCCTTCCACACCGCTCTCCAGCACCTTGGCCTTGAGTTTGTTGAGCTCTACGGATGTGGGCACGGACGAGAGAACGGTGGCACCCGTCTTGAGCGCTACGAAGGGACCCACAAGCGAAGTAGCTCCTGTTACCTTGTTCACGCTGAAAACAATCTTGTTCAAGAGCAACTGTACGGCCTTGGGCAAGATTTCGCGAACAATCGTTTCGAGTACGCCTTCGGTCTGGTTGAGGGCCTGGTTGGTTACGGGGATGGCCACACCGATGCGCTCAGGCTTGGCCTGCAGCTTGCTCATGGCGATTTTCGTGTCGGAGAGTGCAACTCCCTCACCGGCAATCGAGGCCTCTACGTTCTCATAGGCGGGCCAAACGTAGTCGCCGGCCAAGCCGGTGAGCATGGGCAAGCCTACCTTGTCGAGGATAAAGCCCTCGGTAAGGGGACGGACGATGTCTTGGATGTTCAAGGGGATGGCACCGCCCGTTTGAGCGTCTGACACCATCATCATTGCGCGCACAAACACAATTTCGCTCTTGCGGCCAGCGCGGGCGTTTTCGCGGATCAGGCGCACGGCCTCAGCTGCGGCATCGGGGTTCTCGCGGTTGTAGGCCTGCGCGTGGGCATACATGCGCAATTCAAGGCCTTGGAGTTCAGAGGTCAGCGCGCTGCGCTCCTGTTCCTCGTCCGCTGTGAGGCATCGTTGTTCGCGCTCCAGCGTGTCGGCCATTTCGTTAAGGCGGTCACTGATTTCCGCCTGACGGCGCAGCAAGGCGCCAATCTGATAGTCTACCTTCTTCATATCGTTGGTAAAAGTTTGAGGGGGTTATCGTTTGGCCGCACGGCGGAGGGCTTCCACCTGTTTGGCGCGTTTATCTGTATCGGGTGCCTCGGGCTTGTCTTCGGCTTCCATCAGCGCCCGTAGGTCGCGGGCTTCCACACTGGTAGCCGAATAGGCAGGACGGGGCGTAAGGGTGAAGTCGTATATACCGGTCATGCGGCGCACGCGGTAGGTAATCATACGCTTGCCGTTGGTATCGTTGCCATTCACGGCCACACGTTCCACAAAGTTCTCATCGTAGTAACGGGTGCTGAAGGCAAAGCTGCAGCCGCTGATGTCACCGCGCCGTACCAGTTCGAGGGCGGTGTCACCGTCGGCGGTGTGGGGGGCCTCAAAGCGGAATTTTACGCCTTTTTCGTCCACCTCGTACGTCAGCGAGCCATTGCCCTCGTTTGAGCGGGCCAGCAGGCGGTTGTCGTCATGATACAGGGTCATGAGAATTTGTTGCCGGTTCAGGAAGTCACGGCTGATGGCTTCGGGCAAAATTTCCTCGCGGGCTTCGGAGTATTCCGAACTGTACAGGGGCTCGCTCAGGGTGTTGAACAGCACGGCGTAGCCTTCAATGGTTCGGCCGTTTCCGTCTTCGCCCTCGTCGGCACGCACATGCACGGTGCAGGGGGCATATACGCGGCGGTGTATGTCTTTGGGGGGTTGGTTGTTTTCCATACGTTCTAAGTGTCGTTGTTGATCGTTGGCGGGTGTCGGGGCGGGTGTCTCGGACATTTCGCCCAGGGTGCGCAGGTTGGCCGACACGTAAACGGCATCTCCGCCTTTCACCGGTGGGCGGTTCTCCTCCCTGCGCCAGTCGTTCACACTGTACAGACCGGCGGCTATGGTGCGCTCCTGGTACCGTACACGGCTGTCAAGGTCGCAGGCATAAAGGCCGCGACGGTCAAACTGGTATCTGCGGCGGTAGGCCATGCCCGGCGAGGTAAACTTGCGCTGCATCTCGCTCTCGAACTTGCGCAGCAACGGGTTGAGGGTGTTGCTCAGGAAGGCTACGTTGGCCATCTCGGCGCTCTTGTAGTTGTTCGAGGTGTCATCAAATACGAAGCTCGGATGCACGCCGAAGAAACGGCATATTTCGCGAACCGTGAATTTGCGGCTCTCCAGAAACTGCATGTCGGCAGAACTCATGGACAGTTGGCGGAAATCTACCGAACCGGGCAACCCGATGATGTTCCGGCCTTGGGCAAACTGGCTGTCAATGTCGGCTGCGGTGTTTTCGAGTTCGGTGTCCGAATATTCGCCGAAGCCCACCCGGCTGCGATCGTTGCCTACCAGACCGCGCACGTTGCCGCCTGAACGGAAGCGTGCCAGAGTTTCTTGGTCGCCGGTACTGGCTATGCCGAGTGCCTGGCGGGCGTGACTGATGACGCTGAGGCCGCGTTTGCCCTGCGCAAAGTATTTGATGTGGAGCATGTCGGCTTCGCCGTAGGAGCCCTCCAAATGGTTTTCGGGGTCGTTCACCAGATAACGGTCTGCAAGGGTGTCGTGGCTGACGGTTCCCCGATTGCAGAGTACCAGACGTTCAATGCCTTGTGTGGGGCTGTAAACGGGTACGATGTAGGCGTTGCCGTCTAACAGCAGGTTCTCAACTGCACGTTCCCAAAAGTCGTAGGCACTCTCAGTTGGGTTGGGCTGAATGCCTAACAGATACTGCAGGCGGTCGCCGGTGTCGGGCGTAAAAATGTCGCCTTTGCGGGTCAGCACTTGCACGGGCAAGTTTGCCACGCTGCCACTCAGCAGCCGCACACAGCGGTAGGCGGTAGCTACGGTCAGCGCGGTGCTCTGCGGCATGTCGAGCCAGGCTGAGTAACCGGCACCCGTTCGGGGGGTGTATACGGAAGGGCCTGCCGAGGGCACATCCCCCGCCAGACCCCGAGTAAACACCATGAATAAATCTCGAATGAATCCCATGCTAAGAACTGTTGTCAATTGCTGCCGCTAAGTTAGCGCCACCGATTGATACGGCCAAGCGTAAAAAGCTGCTGGCAAACGGTTTGGTGTCAATGTTCGTATGTGTAGAGCTGCCCAAGGGTCATGAGCACGCAGATGATGCCGTCTATCTTGCGGGTGGCCGAGGCCTTGAGGGGCTTCTTGTTGCCAAGGTTGTCCTCATCGATCACGCAGTTCGATAGGCAAAACACGTTGATGGGGTTGGCATCAAGAGCGATGCCGGGAGGATCTGACCACACGAGCATCTCGAAGCTTTCAACGGGCAGGTTGAAACTGCCGTAGGTCTGCGAGTAGGGCTGCAACACGTAGCGGGCACCGGCATTTTTGAGGATGTTGGTCAGTTCCTGACTCTTGTAGGCGTCGTATCCGATACGCACAATGTTCAATTCGCGGGTGTTGGCTACAATATCGCCCGCTATGCGGCGCACGTCGATGCAGTCGCCATCGCACAAGGTGAGGTGTCCTTGCGCAGCCCACTGGCGGTATAACTGCTCGTTGGGGTGGCCCTCCAGAGCTCCGCGGGGAAAATAGTAGTCCACATGGCTGTAGAACTTGTGCTGCCCGGGGTGATGGTAGGTGTAGGCCACAGCAGAGAAGTCGTCGCGTACCGAAAGGTCGAAGGCACAGGCACAGAAGGGCTTGCCACCGGCGGGCAGATTTTCAGCAAAGCCACCGCTGCATATATGGCGGGTCTTTTCGTAGGGTATCCAACTTTGCCCGCCACCTATGGTGAATATATTGAGCAGTTTGGTGCGAAAGGCTTGCATGTTTTCGGCGCTCAGCTGTGCCGCGTTCCAAGCTTCGGCGTAGTATTCGGGCTTGACGGTCACGCCCATGTGGGGCTGCACCTTGTGCCAGGTGGCCGGGTCGCCTTCGTCGTCGTCGGCATCGGGCATAAACAGCGAGGCAAACACGCCTTCGTTCGCCAGCTCGCCACGCAGCACGGCCTTCACGCCTTCCAGTTCATGGTAGAAGGGCCCGTCCACTACTTCGCTGGCGGTGCTGATAACGAGGGTAAGTGGCTCGCTGCGCGGTCCCATCGAGGTGGTCAGCACGTTTTTGAGGTCGGCTCCGTTGCGCCCGGCACTGTTGCGGGCTTGGGCGTATTCGTCAATAATGACGAGCGAGGCATACAGGCCGTCCTTGGTGCGGGCGTTGGCGGTGAGGCATTGGGCAAGGCTGTCGCGCTTCTGGTGGCGGAAGGTGATCTTCTCGCGATTGATGCGAAAGTGGCGCTCGCAGGGGTCGAGGTCGAACATAATGCCGCGTATCTCGTCAAAGCAGCGCTTGGCCTGATCGTAGCTGTTGGCGGCTACGTAAGCTTCGGCGTTGTAATCGCCAAAGAGCATGTCGTACACGGCCAGAGCAGCGGCACTGGTTGTTTTGCTGAACTTTCGCGGCACAAAGATGTAGGCCGTGCGGATGAGGCGGCGCCCGTCGCTGCGGCACAGCCCGAAGATGTTGGCAAACTGAAACACCTGTACGGGGGTCAGCCGGTAGCGGCACCGCCCGGTAATGCCGCTAAAGCGGAGGCTCTCGTACAGGCGGATAAAGTGGCGCACGCGTTTGGTGTCCCAGCCGTAGGTGTCGGTCTGCCGCAAAAAGCGGGCTACCGATAGCTGCTCATACAGGTTGTGCGCTTCGGGGTGGTTCACCACCTCGCCAACGTAGACGGCAAGGCGGGGGTCGCTGTCAAGGGCTTTTTGCTGCCCGGAGGTGCGCTTCGAGTGCCACACGCGCCGGAGTTCTTCCGTGCAGCGCGACTTGAGGGCTCGCCATTCAATCCTTTCCTGCTCCGTCATAGCTCATGGAGTTTAGAAAGTCGTCGAACCCGTCGGCATTGGGCGCCGGGCGGTCTTTGGCGTCGTTGTTCATGCCCAGAGCGCGCAGTGCACCTTGTATGCGTTCCGACAGGCTGTAACGGAGTTTGACGCGCGGATCTATCACCAACCGCTCGTTGCCTTCGCGGCTGTACTCCACCTGTGCATACCGCTTGCCGTCTTTGCGCATCTCTTTTTCGAGCTCTTCGGCTTCGACCATCAGGCGGGCCGTGAGTTCTACCTGGTAGGTGAGGTCGGGGGTGTATTTGCCCTGTTCCTTGAGCAGCTTGGTGATGTAGGCTTTCTTGGCCTTCACGCGCTGTTCCTGCCGTTTTACTTCGGCCTCGTCTACGGCTTTTTGGGGCAGGGCGGCGGTGGGTTCTGCCGGTGTGGCGAGCTGGGGCGGGAGGGGCTTTTCGGTGTAACCGCGCTTTTTGCCCTTGGTCTTGAGGTAGAAGATGATGGCCGTGAGGTCACCGGCGGCTATCGACGACATGAGTTTTCCCTCCACAAAGTCAAGCTGCGATTCTGAGATGTCGTCCACGCGGGCCTTGAAAGCAGCATCGGTTTTTATCCACCGGTAGTAGGTGGACCGATTGATGCCTATCGACTCGCAGGCGGTGAGCACAATGCCGTAACTGGCATTCAGGGCCTTGAGAAATAGTTCTTTCTGCTGTTCCATGCGGTAACGGTGAATGGTTTCTGTGTTGGATAACTTTTTTTAAGGTGTTGGTCTCAGCCCCCCGGAACCGGAATTTTTGCCCGCGTGTGGAAAAAGGGGCGGGTGAGGTTTCCGGCAGGTGGGCCGTCGGTAAAAAAACGCCCCCGGGGGTGTCTCTGACGTAGGAGGCCAGCGTAGAAGGGGGTGCTTGGCATCAGACGCAAACGGTATGCTATCAGGCCATAAACTTGCTCCTGAAGCGTTGCAGGTGGGCTTGGGTGACGGTCTGCCGTTGCTTGCGGCCGCTGCGGCCTTGCTCCCGGTGCACGGCTATGTGGCAGTCGTGGCACAGGGGGCAAAGGTTGTTCAGGTCGTAGGCAAGGGCTTGTTTTTCGGCATAGTTGCGGCCTTGCTCTACGGGCACCCGGTGGTGCACTTCGGTGGCGGGGCGTATGCGGCCTTGCTCCTCGCAGCGCTCACACAGGGGCTGGCGGCTGAGTTTGAGCTGGCGTAGCCTTCGCCATCGGACACAGCCAAGGAGGCTGCGGTATTGCGGATCTTTGCTCATAGGGAGTGGGGTGTATAATTTTCAACCATATCAGACAGTGCGTCCAGTAGTGCGGCTTGGGTTTGCCGTTTGCCGCTGATGGCGGCTCGGGCCCGCTCGTCAACGGTGGCGGGGCAAACCAGCAGGTACACTTGTACGGGTTGTGTCTGGCCCTGTCGGTGCAGGCGGGCGTTGGCTTGCTGGTAGAGTTCAAGGTTCCAGCCCGTGCCGGTCCATACCACCACATGCCCGCCTTGCTGCAGGTTCAGGCCGTAGGCAGTCGAGGCGGGGTGGGCTATCAGTACGTCCACCTTGCCGGCGTTCCAGTCCTTTAGGTTCTGTTCGCCTTCGTACACCTGTACGCGCAGTCCTTTCAGGCAATCGCGTAGCAGGGGGATTTCGCTGCGGTACTGGTAGAACACCAGCACGCTGCTTTGGGCCTCCTCCACAATCTCTGCCACCCGTTCGGCTTTGGCGCTGTGCAGGTGGTGGGCGCAGCCTGCGGCATCGTACAGAAGGCCGGCGGTGAACTGGCTGAGCTTGTTCATCAAACTCAGGGCGCTGGTGGCAAGTATCGTCACCGGGCCTTGGGTGTCGTGTGCGGCCACAAATTCAAGTACCTGTTCCTTTTCAAAGGTACAATATTTTTTGCGGATGATGTCGGGCAACTGCACGTTCACCGTGTGTTCCATCAGCGGGGGCAGTTCCAAATAGTCCTTGGCTTGCATGGTCAGGCAGATATCGGCTATCTTGCGCTCAATGGCCTCCCGGGCACCGGGCTTGGGGGTGAGCCGGATGGGGATGTTGTTCACACGGTATTCGCTGAAGTAGGTCTGGCGGTAGTGGGTCACGAACTGCCCGAGACGCTTGCCGCGATCGATGCAGTACAGTTGCGCCCACAGGTCGGTCAGGCCGTTGGGGGTGGGGGTGCCGGTCAGGCCTACCACGCGGGGGGTGGCAGCAGTGCAGAGTCGCAGGGCCTTGAAGCGTTGGGCCTTGGGGCTCTTAAAGCTGGTCAGCTCGTCGAGTACTACGATGTCGAAGGGCAGGCGGCCTCGGTAGTACTGGGCCAGCCAGGGGATGTTATCGCGGCCTATCACGTACACGTCGGCCTCAGCGGCAAGGGCTGCAAGGCGTTGATTTTCGTTGCCCAGTACCCGCGACACGCACAGGCCCTGCAGGTGGTCCCATTTGCCGGCCTCGTCGCTCCAAGTGGTTTCGGCCACTTTCTTGGGAGCTATCACTAAGGCCTTGCTCACCTCGCACCGGTCGATGAGTTGCTGGATGGCGGTCAGGGTAACCACCGACTTGCCAAGGCCCATGCCCCAGAACAGGGCGCAGCGCGGGTGATCGATAATCCAATCTATGCCTTGCTGCTGGTATTTGTGTGGATTAAATCTCATGATTGTTGGTTTGTGGGATTACTGAGTAGGCCTGCCAACAGCTGCCGGGCGGCTTCGCGTGAGTCCACCACTTCAGCCCGATAGCCTAACTGCCGGAGTTCGTCCATCCGGATGCACTGCAGGCGTGTGGGGTGTTTGCCCCTGCTCTTGATTTCGGCCCAGGCCGTGCGGCCTCCCGGCAGGAGTATCAGACGGTCGGGATAGCCGGTCTGTTGGCTGTTGGCATATTTCAGGCACCGCCCACCGTGGCTCCGTACCAGTTCCACGAGGTAGCGCTCCAATGCCTTTTCGCTCTCCGTGGCGTGGTTGGCTATGCGCCTTGCCGCCACGGCTATGTATTCGTCTTTACTTGCCATTTTCGCAGGGGCGGAACTGACCTCGCGCGCGTGTATCAGTACGGGCATATATAGATATGCGCTTTTTAGGGCCTATTTTTTTACTCAAATCATTCGTCATATTAAATATAGGGATTTTGTGAATCTCAGTTCCAGAACTGCATAGATGCGCTGATACTCAGACTATTCATGCCCGGAACTGAAGCCGGAACTGAAGCAGGCTCTTTTCGCTCAGTTCCGCACTATTCTTAATATATGTACACAAGTGTCAAAATGCTAATTAACTGTTGTTTTAAAGTATTAAGATAAATGCGGAACTGAACATTTTAGGTATCCCTCAGTTCCACCCTCAGTTCCACCCTCAGTTCTGCCCTTAAAGGTTCTCTTCGTCTTCCTCATCAGCATTGTTTTTACAGTACACTTTTTGTTTCCCATACCTCCCCTCAGCCACAGACCTTGAGCCTCCTTTCAGTTCCCACCCCTTGACATCCTTCATCCAGGCCCCGATACGTCGGGCCAGATATCGGTATTCGCGGTCGGTAAGGTCGCGTCCCATGCACTCGCAGATGAACTCCGCGATGCAGAAGCTTGTGCGTGGCTGGCATTCCACACTGGTGAGCAGGTCGGTGCAGCGGTAGTAATCGCGGCGGCGAAAGAGGTCGTAAGTGTGCCAGTCGGCGGGCAATGGGCGCGTAAGGAAGTCATCCAACAGACCGCGTACCGGGTCGTCGGCATCGTCGTTGTGGCGCTTCTGCCGCTGGCGAGCTTCG
>Belle_p2__coassemble_1205_pt1 | contig 140826 bp, 105 predicted proteins | sample Belle_p2__metabat2_high_PE_006 | metagenome-assembled genome bin Belle_p2 | reverse complement strand
GCACCTGACTGTTAATCAGGGGGTCGTTGGTTCAAGCCCATCCTGAAGCGCACTTAGTAGACTTATCATCTTGAATTGTTAGGCTTCAGTAGCTCAGTTGGTTAGAGCACCTGACTGTTAATCAGGGGGTCGTTGGTTCAAGCCCATCCTGAAGCGCACTTGAAAGGATTGTCCGTCATTTCGGTCAATCCTTTTTTTGTATTTATTCCTGTACAAGACATTGGCAAATATAGGGGTCAGCGAATATGGGAATCCAGATCTGGCTCAGGTGCAAAATCTGATGGCAGATATTCCACAAAGAACATTCCTCCCTGAATAACACCTCACATAGTTAACAGACAGCTTAGCAGGTTCGCTTTGAACAAATATAAATGCACCAGTTTACAACATATTTACCTAATTAAGAACCCGCGAATCCTATCAAAGTAATAGAACTCTTCACTAAAAGCCTTTACAACAAGCAATGAGCTACAAAAAGGGCAGGCGAAAAATTCGCCTGCCCTTAAATATTTTGTGGATAGAGTTTTACTTCTTGATGAACTTCACAACCTTCTCGCCATTGGCTACCTTCACCTTGGCAAGGTAAGCGCCATCAGCTAAATGCTCTACATTAACAACTGCCTTGCGCGAAGTCAGCATAAGCTGACCCGAAGCGCTGTAAACAGCCAAATCATAAGCATTGTCAGTCACGCCACCAACATAAAGTTTGCCTTCGCTGCAGTTAACGGTTATATCATCAATTGCAACTGAGCCAACTCCACCAATCACCGTTTCGAATGCGGCTTCGAGCTGTACGTCAGCTTTGATTTCGAAGGTATAGCTACCCTCTTCAAGTTTCGACGTGAGATCCATGGGGAAGCCCAATGTAAAGAGAGTAGCCTTCTTTATCTTGAAGCCTTCTGCCGGTGTAAAGACTGCTGTTACACTGGTTGCATTGGTAAAGCGCGAACCACTGGGATAGGTCTTATCGCCTACCTTCAGTACGATATCGCCCTCGCCTTCCTTAACCGAAGTAGTTACTTCGTAGGTAGCTGCATACGAAGCCGTAATCATAAAGTCCTCTGTTACTGTAAAGGTATAGCTATTATTCTGCAAGTCGCCAAGGATTGACTTATCGTTAATCTTAGCCTCCTGGAGCAAGCTATGCTCAGCAGGTGTAAAGGTTACAGTAAGTTCTGTTCCTTCAGCAACAGGAGTTCCGGCTGCGTAGCTGTTCTGCTCGCTATCGGTTACTGTAATTGTACCCTCACCATCACCCTCGATGTTCCAACGCATCATGTAGTTCTTAACGGGAGCCTTCACAAACGAAACTGCGATGTTAGCATCTGCCGTTACTGTGTAAGTATTGCCACTGGTAAAGTCAGTACCATTTACAGTCAGCGCCTCGAGCACATAGCCCTCTTCGGGAGTTGCTGTGATGGTCAGCTCTGTGTTAGCTTCAACTTCGTTTTCACCGGCAACGAGCGCCTCAGTTCCGTTCATAACAGCCAACGTACCATGTTCTACGTTAGCAGGGAGCGTTACGGTATACTTAGTAGTAGCACTCGGGTCTACAACACGGAGCGTAAAGTCTACGATGTTACCACCATTATCCTCGAGTTTGTTACGACTTTCACCGGGATGGCCACAGGGATCAAGATGACACCAGTCAATCTTAATACGTACGCGGTAATCACCGGGAGCGAGATTTGCAGGCAGCGTAAACGAGGGAACATTATCGAGGCGACTGTTATTTTCAGTGCGATCACCCTTACTGTTCTGACCCCACTGCGCATCACTGGTGCTATAGAAGGTGTATGAAACTACTTCGCTGTTAGCCTCAGGATATTCGTTCTCGTCAAGCATAAGGTCGAACTCACCATTCTTATCATAGTCAATATAGAGGTAACCATGCATCCACTCGCCTACCCAATTGATAACGGGCGAAATTTCAGTACCTGCAGTGGCCTCTAACACCTCAGCTGTTTTATCTACATAGATTGCCTTACCTGAGGTTGAGTGAACATCAAAGCTGAAGGCCGACAAACCACCATTCATGGTTACTTTGTTTAAGTAGCGCGAACCGTGCTTAGAGTTGCCTTCGTATGTACAATAGTTAGGAACAAACTCTTCAAACTCGGCAGCCACTGTAGTTGCGGCTGTAAGCGTAAACTTGTTGACGCCCGATTCGAGAGGCTGATCGTTTACAAGAATTTGTTTCAGCACATAGCCAGCAGCGGCCTCAGCCACAACTGTCAGTTCGGTATTGGCACGTACCTTCGAACCACTTACAACCTCAGCCTCGCCATCCAGCACTTTAAGTGTACCTTGTGCAGCATCTGCAGGAGTAATTGTTACAGCGTATGCCTTGGCAAATGTTGCCTTAATATCGGTAGCTTCGGTCAACGTAAAGGTATAGACATTGTTTTGCACCTTATCCATTACCGAAACACCATTAACCTTCACATCGTCGAGTATGGCATCTTCTGCCGGAGCAAAGGTTGCAGTAAGCTCAGTATCCTCTTCAATTGATGCGCCCGACTCATAGGTTTTCTTATCAGCATCAGTCAGCGTAATCGTACCTGTGGCATCGCCTTCGGCCTGGTAGGTTACGTTGTAGCTTTGCTTGTTCGAAATTACGCGGAGGGTAAAATCTACAATGTTACCACCATTGGCAGTCAAGAGATTTTCGTTTTCATTGGGATGTCCACAGGGATCGAGATGATTCCAGTCTACTTTCAAGCGTACACGATATTCGCCTGCAGCAAGATTTGCCGGTATCGTAAACGAAGGAACATTATGAAGGGCTCCGTTATTTCTTATACTTTCGCCTTTACTGTTTTGTCCCCAATCGCCATTTCCAGTAGCATTATAGAAAGTGTATGAAACCACTTCACTATTAGCCTCAGGATAGCCATTGGCACCAAGCATAAGGTCGAATTCACCATTCTTATCGTAGTCAATATAGAGGTAGCCGTGCATCCACTCACCTACCCAATCAACAACAGGAGTAATTTCGGTGCCTGCAGCTGCTTCGAGCACATTGGCAGTCTTATCTACATAAATCGGTTGTTTGATAGCTGCGTGCACATTGAAGCTAAAGGGCGAAACTCCGCCGTTCATAGTTACCTTGCGCACATAACGACCTGGATGGGTTGAGTTGCCGGGATATGTACAATAATTTTGAGTAAATACATCGAACTCAACCGAAATTGTAGTTTCGCCAAGGAGCACAAATTTGTTTATGCCTTGAGCAAGGGGCTTGCCGTTTACCACAATTTGCTTAAGCATATAGCCATCTGCAGGTTCGGCAATCACGGTCAACTCTGTATTTGAAGGAACTTGTGAGCCATTAACTACCTCTTCATTGCCGTTCATTACTTTTACAGTTCCTCTTGCAGGATCGGTAGCAGCAAAGTTTACGGTATAAAGTTCGGTATAGTCGGGGAAGTTAACCAATGTAGCATTGTGACCATGACCCGAAATATCGGGGACCTGATTGCCCGAAAACTTTTCAAAGTCGTAGGCTGCCACCAGATTGGCTGTATTTTCATCTACCGTGTTTTTCATATCGGCCTTGATTTCATCTATCGTCAAGGCTTTGTTGTAAAAACGGAGGTCGTCCATCTCTCCTTGCATAAAGTAGGAGGGTTCTGAAGGAGAACCATTGTTGTTGGAGTAACCAGCACCTACAAGGATGGGGAAGTTATTGACCATCGACATTGATTGGAACTCACGAGCCAAGGCCTTTCCCTCGCCCAAAACGCCATCCACATAAATGGAGGTTTTCTGGCTCTGGGTGTCGAATACCCAGGTTAAGTGTGCCCAGGTATTCTCCTGGAAGGTCACCCCTGTACCATTTCCCTTACCACCCCAAGGTGAACCAAGAGGTGAGAGGTTGGTTGAAAAGCGAGTGTTGTAATCTTTATCGCCCCACAATTCCCAGCCACAAGTCTGAGAGTTGTCGGTACCTTCGTACGAACGCTTTGATACAAAACGACAAGCGCTGCCGCTAAAGGGCATCTTTACCTTACAAGTAACAGTGAAGGATTGGCCAATGCCGATGTTCAACTCATCGGCATTGGGAATGCTCATATAACGGTCGGTTCCGTTAAATGCAATCGTACCTTCTGACAGTACGGGAGGCTTGGGAGCCTCAGCCGTAAGCCAGTCGTAAGTAAAGCGGTAGAATACGAGGTTAAAACCGTCTTCGCCAGGGAGATTTCCATCCCACTTGCCTTCTTCTACCAAAATACCAATTGAACCATCTTTGAGCACGGTCATCGACGAATAAGCCGAATAGCCATTAACCAAACGCTTTTTGACAGGCCAGGTTTTACCGTTATCTTCGCTCAGATAAATGGTTACATTTTCGCGGGTTGTTGCGCTTTCGGGCAATGAATGGAGCAAACAGGTTGAACCATCGGGCTTGGTGTAGCGGATAATATCGCCGTTGCAAGCAGGATCCTTAAGGTTGCTGTTGCGTTCGGCTGTAGTCCATGTACGACCTCCATCTTTCGAGGTGCTGAACATACGGCTACCTTTCTGCGGGTTGCGGATGCTCATCAAGATGTCGCCATTTTCAAGTTCCACTACTTTAGCCTCATCGCCCTGTGTAGTAGCTGCGTTCTCAGAGAGTTTCCATGTTTCGCCATGGTCGTCTGAGTAGATGGCATAGTTGTGCAAAGGAGGCTGCTGAGCCGATGTCGGACGAATTGCCAACACAAACATCAAGCGGCCGTTTTTAGTACAGAGTCCATGGCCTGAGCCTGCAAAACCAGCATACCAGTCAGTATGATCGTTATACACCTGGTCAGTAATGCGTTTAGGCGAAGTCCAGGTTTGGCCATTGTCTGAACTCTTCGATACATAAAGGTTCTGGCGAGCCCAAGGGGTTGAATCCCACAGACCTTTATCGCCTACAAACATACAAACCAGTTCGCCTGATTTTTCGTCAAGTACTACGGCGGGGTCGCCATAGGTTGCACCATAGTCATTGGCTGCTGCCACTTCAACAGGATTAGACCACGTTACACCATTATCGGTACTTCTTACCGCCATAATGGAGATTTTGTTTGGCAAGTCGCCCAATGCATTACCGCGCTTGTCAACAACGGCTACCAAGGAGCCATCGTTCGCTGTAACCAAAGCAGGGATACGCCAATACTTGGAACCGTGGTCGTTCATCTGAAACAGAACCTTACGCACGGGCTCCTCTGCTGCTGCCCAAACGTTGGCTACAAACGAGCACATCAGGAAAAGCAACAAGAATCGTAAACCTTTTCTCATAATAATTAGATAGATTGATGATGTTTTTTTAGGCTAACCGAGAATCAGGTTTTGTACACCTTATTTCGGCAAGTCGGCTATTTTATTTGATGGAATTATCAAAATACATCGGTTTGGTCTTTCTGCTGTGATGTTATCTACCAGAAACATCCTACCCTCTCGGGGATTAACTATACGAACACGGAAATGCTCCGCAACACCCACCGCATTTACGAGGTAGGCGCACGTTAATTTAAACTGCACAGAATGTTCTCATACAGTTTGCTTTTTCGAAAAGTATGGTTCGGTTTACGAACTTCATAGTTCCGAAGAGCAAAAATCCGTCACGGACTTTTCGTAGTATTAGGTTGCTCTTTAAACATTACACATCTCAAAGATACATGGGCAAAAGTACAATAAAAAACTCGTTTCGCACATAGTATATTTTGTGTTTCTGCATTTTTTTATATTCATTAAGCAAAAACGGCACTCATATACGTATAAATGGTGCTAAAAAATAACTTTTCGTTTTTCATTATCTCCAAAAAACAAGTTGCCTTGATAATTCGGGATTCTTCATTTCCATTTTTATAACGATTAAAAGCATTCTCTCTTTCTGCTAAACCTGGAGCAAGCAGCTGGCAATGCGACCTTCGTATGGAGCTACTCCACTCCCCTAAATGCTAGCCGCCTGTATGCAAAAAGTACCGATTCGGGAGAACCGAATCGGTACTTTTCAATAAACACCGGGCAGCTAATGTTTAATCGACTGCAACTTATGTTTTAATGCTTACGAATGTAGAAAATATTACACTCGATGGATAATAATTTAGTACTTGTGTGAATTTCCTTGCATATCCTTGCGCGAAATTCCCCCTAAGTCGATGGCACGCCAGGCATATACAATATAAGCTAACACAAATGGAATCAGTAAACTGACATAAGCCATGGTGCGCAGGGTAAACTCGCTCGAACAACTATTTTGCAGACAGAGCGATGACTGCATATCAACACTCGAGGGATAATAGGCCGTGTTGTTCAAACCAGCCAGCAACAACAAGCAAAGAACTGTGGCTACCGTTCCGATACCACTTAGCCAAATTCCGCGTTTTGAACCTCTGAATAATGTACGCCCTATACCTGTTAGTACCAAAAGTACGCCTAACACAAAACCTACCAGCACACAAGGCATGGCCATCAGATTATGCAAATACTTATTGGCCTCCGGGGTGAACGTTTGGGTATCGGGATTATAGGTTAAACCGGTTGCAGTGAGCAAAAAACCTACAAAAGCCAAAAAAAGCAGCAAGAAGGGTACGGTATCGACCATGACCTGACGGCGTAAACGGGAATACAATGACTCGTCGTGCAAATTGTTTATTAAATAAAGCGAACCCAACACACGAGCCAGGAAAAATACAGCAAGTCCGAGCACCCAGTTCCAAGGATTGGCCAAGGCATCAAGACCATGCCAGGCATTGGCCCACTGACTGCTTACAGGCGAAGCTGACAATGTATCAGTAACCCCCATAGCACCCAAATTGACGGTAAAGGCAGAACCGGTAAAGAAAGTTCCTACGGCAGCTCCTAATACAAATGGGCCTACAAAACCATTGAATACCAAAAAGCGGCGATACATGGTACGCCCCATTACATTGCCGGGCTTTGACTGAAATTCGTAAGCTACGGCCTGAAGCACAAAACTCACCAATATCAACATCCATACCCAATAGGCACCACTAAAACTGGTGCTGTAAAAAAGTGGGAACGAAGCAAAGAAAGCTCCACCAAAGGTTACTAAAGTTGTAAACGTAAACTCCCACTTACGACCGGTAGAGTTTACAATCATGGCACGCTCTGTCTCGTCCTTACCTATACGAAATATTAAGGTGTTGGCTCCTTGTACAAACATTAAAAATACAAGCAGGCCGCCCAATAGCGAAACCAGCAGCCACCAATATTGCTGAAGAAAATTGTAAGTTATCATAGAAAATGGGGATTATGTAATGGGCAGTGCGGAGGAGCAATCGTTGTACTTTGATTCCCCCGCACCGGCTGCGGTTTATTGCTGATGGTTGCGTATAGCTTTGCAAAGTATTTTAACCTCTGCCGCAAGCAATACGGTAAATATAACCAGGAAAAGAACGAATGTTGTAATTACACTCGACGAATCGAGCTGCGACACGGCAGCATTAACCGGAAGCAAATCTTGAATAGCCCAAGGCTGACGGCCTACCTCTGCCACAATCCAACCGGCCTGGCCTGCTAGGTAAACCATCGGGATTGCTGCCAATCCGAGCCAGTGCATCCAACGCGCATGCTCAAGCTTATTTTTATACTCCATCCACCACGCTACTATGAGAAAGAGGAAGAGGAAGGAACCAAAGCCTACCATAATGCGGAACGACCAGTATACAAGGCCAACCGGCGGTACCAAATCTTCTTTATGCTGAATGTAACCATAGCCAAAGTAGGGCATATGCTCGTTCAACTGCTCACGCGCCTGAGCAGCACGCTCAGGATTGGTCAGACGGTGCTCTCTAAATTCTGTAAAGGCAGCGATGGCCTTGCGTCCGCGCTCCATTTTTTCGTCGGCCGAGAGATGGACGGTTCCATCGGGATGAGTGTAACCATTGAGTAGATTGTCAATGCCGGGCACATAACCATCTATATCGTGAGTGGCTAAAACCGATAACACACCGGGCACTTCAATACCCGGAACTACTGAAAAGGGAGCTTGCTGACCGCCTTGACGCAAACCTTCGGCAGCAGCCAACTTCATTGGCTGCTCTTTAGCAATGCTTACACCGCTCTGGTCACCTGTGCCAAGCACGGTTAATGTGGCAAGGACACCCGTAATACTTGCAATCTTAATTGAGGCAAGAGCCATTTGCTGGTTACGTTTCTTGAGCAGGAACCAGCAACTTACGCCTACGACAAACACGGCACCGGTCATCCAGCCGCTCGAAACGGTATGGAAGAATTTAACGACAGCCGTAGGCGAAAATGCTACGGCCATGAAGTCGACCATTTCGTTACGCACGGTTTCAGGATTAAATTCCATACCTACAGGATGCTGCATCCAGGCATTGGCTACAAGAATCCACCAGGCTGAAAGGGTGGCACCTATACCTGTGAGCCAAGTTGAGGCCAGATGGAAACCCCTACTTACCTTGTTCCAGCCAAAAAACATGACTGCAATAAAAGTTGCCTCCATAAAAAAGGCCAATATGCCTTCTATGGCTAAGGGAGCACCAAATATATCGCCTACAAACCAGGAGTAATTGCTCCAATTGGTACCGAATTCAAATTCAAGTATCAAACCTGTAGCTACACCTATGGCAAAGTTAATGCCGAAGAGCTTCATCCAAAACTGTGCTGTGCGTTTCCAAAACTCATCGCGCTTAATGTAGTAAAGGGTTTCCATTATGCCCATTATCAGGGCTAAACCTAAAGTCAGAGGAACAAAGAGCCAGTGATAACAAGCCGTCAGTGCAAACTGTGCACGCGACCAGTCAATGGTTCCGGGGTCGAGAATGGTTAGTAAATTCATGGGGTTGAAATGATTGGATAGGAATTGATTTGTTACTAAGGTAAAGTGTCGAACTAAGACTGCTGAGCACACTACTTGCAAGCTACAAAGTCTTTAAGCGAAAAGCATTTTACTTAACGACTCAGGTTATTGCCAACTACCTCGCTCTTTTGCTCCTCCTCGAGTCCGCCAAGTACGGGCTTAAAAAAGAAAACACGCAAAACGGCAAACATAATAAAGAGTTTAAGCAGGATGATTATCCACAAGGTGCGGCCCCAAGTCATTGAACGGAAGCCTTCACGATAGAAACACCATACCTTTCGAACAGCGTTAAAGAGGGTGTTCATAGCGGCAAATATAAATATTTCTCTTCAAACACACGTAGCCTTACCCCCATTTTTGCCTGCTAAAAAATGTGCATTGTCTGGAGCAAACGCTCAATTCCACAACGTATTGAACGTAAACCAAACTGCGAGGGTTCAAGTGCCTTGAGGGGTATCCACTGGAAGTCGGCAGCATCGTCGTGGGCTGCTATGCTGCTTTCGTTACTTAAGGTACATCTGAAAAAGGCGTCTGAGGTATGCACCTCGTGGCCTGAATAAGGATAGATGTTAGGAATGGAAAACAGGAAGTCGAAATGTTGAACATCACCATTCACTTCTTCTTTCACTTCGCGCACTAAACCATCGGTAATGCTTTCGCCCGGATCGACAAAGCCTCCTGGCAAATCGAGGGTTCCGCGTGCAGGATCGCGGTCGCGCCTGACGCAAAGCAATTCATTACGACTGTTTATTATTACAGCTACTGTTGCTGCCGAAGCATTAGCATAAAACACAAAGCCACAGGTTTTGCAACACTTACTGTAGGCATCATTAACTGCAAATGTGGCTGCACCACAATGCGGACAATATTGAAAATCGCTAAGAGGATGTTGAGACATGGGTATAACTGGATTAAAAAAATAGAAGTCTTATATAACGGATACCGATATGAATGAGCCAAAAGAGGGCCGGTATCTCAAAAAATGAGATGCCGACCCCCTTAGGTGTTATTGGCTTTAGGCGTTACTTACGCTTCGCTCTTTCGGCCTGGACGGCGATGACGGCGCTGCGGCTTAGACTGGGCATTTTTCCCTTCTATATGACCAGCTGACTGTGCATCGGTTTTAGCCTTTGGTTGTTGCTCCTTGGCTTTAGACGTATTGCGCACCGCATTTTCGGTTTTCGCACCTTTGCTTCGCACAGAGGTTTTTGCCGTTTTTACCGAAGTTTCTTGCGTTGCAGCCTCTGCTACTTCCGAGGGCTTTGCAGTCGGCTTGCGACGTTTACGACGCGGTTTTCGGTTTTTAGGCATTTGAACTTCGGCTTCGTCTGTCTGAATGTCTGCGTTAGCACCTTCGCTATTCATTCCAAAAACGAAGTCATCCAATGACAAGTGGCGCAATTTAGGCATCACCGCGTCGGATTGCAAAGAGCAGGCTGCTTGCTTGCGGTCTTCATCCCGTGGCGAATTGAATTGCTCCGACTCAACAGGAATCAAATCCTTCGTAATTATAAAATCCTGCTGCTCTATTTTTTCGGAATGTGTAACAACTGATTCGGGCTTAGAATTTGCAGTCATTTCTGCTGCAGGTTCTTCCTTTGCTGCATCTGCATCGGATGTTGGCGGGCACAGAGCTGATCCGCCCATACAAATATCCTGACTTAAGACATCTTCTTCAGAATCGGCAGGAATTGTGACCTGAGTAATGGCCAATGCCATAGGGGTATCTTCACAATCGTCGTAGTCCGCTCCATTACTTATTTCAACCTCAGGAAGTGCAGGGCTTGAATTTTTACAAGTTGATGTTAAAGCATTGGCAACTCCATCTTCTGCATCTTCATTTACCTCATCTATGGGGAAAGAGATTATTTGAGTATCGGATATCAACTGACTGGCTATAGCATGGAATTCTTCGTCCTCGGGAAGCCCGGCCGTAAGGTCGCAAATGGCAGTAGTCGACACGTCATCAGTATCGTTTACTGACTGCTTTTCGGGCACGGCAGCTTCTAAAGCAGGTTGCTCACCTTCCTTACTACCCCGCACGTCAACCTGTTCGGTAAGAACTTCAGTCAATTCGGGCTTAATGTCTTCGGCTTCGGTCTCAGCAACTTCTTCTACCTGATTAGCTCCGGCAGTTTCTACATTTGCTTCACTTTGCTCAGTTTCCTCCATTGCAGGCTCAGAAACTTCATCTGCAGGTTCAGAGACTTCATTTGCAGGTTCAGAGACTTCATCTGCAGGTTCAGAAACTTCATCTGCGAGTTCAGAAACTTCATCTGCAAGAGTAGTATCCGAGGGGATATCTGCATCTTGTTCGGTTGAAGAAACTGCGGTTTGCTGCTCTACAGAAGTTGTTTGCTGCTCACGTTCTTCAGCCTTAGCCGAAACAGCTGCCAATAAGTAAGACAAGCAAGGCTCTCCTTGAGCATTATCGGGGACTTGCACCGTAGCAAATGCTGTCTCCGAAGCTTGACGCAACGCGTCTTGAAGTACTTTTTCGGGAAGTGCCGTTTGGTTTTCCGAGAGATGCTCTTCACCTGCCGATTGTAAAATTTGAGCAGGTTCGTTTACTGAATCAATCGGCTGCTCTTCTTTACGAGTTGAGCACTTAGCAACTTCCAAAGATTTTTTGGATTTTTCAGCAGGCTGATTTTCAAGTTCTTTCCTCAGCATTTGCTGCTGTTCGACCTCTCCTTCAACCTTAGGTTGCTGTGTGGGCTTAGCCTGATTTTCCTTCTCTGCAGGTTGAGTTACCTCTGATTTATTTACCTGAGAATTGACTGATTGTTTGGCAGGCTGTTCCGCATCGCTCCCTTTCTTTTTAAATCCTTTGACGGCTTCGTTAACGGTTTTGGGTGCATGACGCTTGCGACGCGAAGCTTTTTCCCTCTCTTCTGCCGCCTCAAGTTCGTTCTCCATCGGCGGAGCTGGAAGACCTTTGGCTTCATAGTCGGCAGCAGTGAGGATATGCTCAACAGGAGGCGCATCGATTACTTCGAAATCAGCATTTTCATCATATGCCGTATTATATGCCAAATCCGACTCAAGCGCAGCCCGGTTACCTGCAGGCTTTTCGAGCACCGGTGTATCGGTGTTTTTACTTCTGTTGCGCTGTATATCCTTACTGATAGAAGCCTCTATCTCGTCGATTTTAGGCAAAGCAAACGACTCTTCGGCCTCCATGGCTGTACGCTTCTCCTTAGCCCGGAAAATGCTGTCGTATACTTTTTCATCACGACGCATGCGTGTTAAAGCTTCTTTGGATGCTAGTTGCTGACTTTCCTTTTTAGAACGTCCGGTACCATGTCCCAAACTGATACCTTCGAGGGTAATGATTGTACGGAAGCCTTTTTCGTTACCATCGTTAGCCACATCGCGAAAGTTGATATTGATGCGGTTCTTTTGGCTCCACTCCAAGAGTTTGCTTTTAAAGTTTACTTCTTTTTGGGCTACGTTATCCAAATCGACAAAGTGACCTATAACGCGGTTGGATATAAACCAATGACAATACTGGAAGCCCCGATCCAGATAGATGGCTCCCATAAGTGCTTCAAAAGCATTTCCGCCAATGTTGGTATGCGCCATGCGCGTGCCTTGCGCTGCTTGTATAAGCTGTTCGAGCCCCATTTCGGCAGCCAGTCTGTTCAGTGCTTCGCGCTGTACAATTTTGGAACGCGTTGAAGTTAGGAAACCCTCGCGCTTGTTAGGATAATAACGAAAAAGGATGTCGCTCACAACGGTTTCGAGCACGGCATCGCCTAAATATTCGAGGCGCTCGTTGTTAAGTGGCTTCGAAGCATTATCGCTTCGCTGCTTACGTTCCCGGCCTTTACGGTCTTTATTGACGTTTTCATTATGGTATGAAAGCGATTTGTGCGAGAAGGCTATGCGGTACACCTCGATATTATGCGGATAAAAGCCGAGGATATTATAAAGAGCCGTCAAGAACTCCTTGTTCTTGCGGAACGGGAGTTTCATGCGGTCAAATAAGTTCAATATCATAGCATACTTACAGCAAAGTCCCTTCCCAGCCCAACCTTTCCTATAAGGGAACGGGCAGAAGGAAGGGACTTTGTCTCGTGTTTAGGCGTTATACTTCTTCACGATGCAGCAGGCATTGTGACCACCAAAACCAAAGGTGTTGCTAAGAGCAGCACGAATGGTGCGGTGCTGGGCCTTGTTGAAAGTGAAGTTTAGGTTGTAGTCGATTTCAGGATCTTGATCATCGTCTGCGTGGTTGATGGTAGGCGGAACTACGTCTTCCATTACCGAAAGGCAGCAAATGAGCGCTTCAACACCACCGGCAGCACCAAGCAGGTGACCGGTCATCGACTTGGTAGAGCTGATATTAAGTTTATAGGCATGCTCGCCAAAGAGTTTGGTAATAGCCTTAACTTCTGAAATATCGCCTACGGGAGTTGAAGTGCCATGCACGTTGATGTAATCAATATCTTCGGGCTTCATGCCTGCATCCTCGAGGGCAGCAGTCATAACCAGGTGCGCACCAAGTCCTTCAGGATGAGATGCTGTAATATGGTGTGCATCAGCCGACATGCCCACACCTGCAATTTCGCAATATATTTTAGCACCACGAGCCTTAGCATGCTCCAATTCTTCAAGTACAAGAATACCTGCGCCCTCGCCCATGATAAAGCCGTCGCGGCTGGCGCTAAACGGACGCGATGCATGTTCAGGATCGTCGTTGCGGGTTGAAAGTGCGTGCATGGCATTGAAACCACCTACGCCACAGGGCCAAATAGCAGCCTCAGCACCACCGGTTACGATAGCATCGGCCTTGCCTAAGCGAATAAGGTCGAAAGCATTGGCAATGGCATTGGTTGAAGATGCACAAGCCGAAGTGGTGGTGTAGTTCGGACCATGGAAGCCATACTGGATTGAAATTTGTCCGGAGGCTATATCAGCAATCATCTTCGGAATGAAGAAGGGGTTGAATTTAGGACCATTCTCCTTGTTCACGGCATAATATCCAGCCTCCTCTTCGAAGGTGTGAATACCACCGATACCAACACCAAGGATTACGCCGATGCGGTTTTTGTCGACCTTTTCAAGATCCCAGCCACAGTCTTTGATTGCCTCCATAGCTGCAACCAGAGCATACTGTTCGTAAAGGTCCATTTTGCGGGCTTCTTTACGATCGATAAAGTCGGTAGCCTTGAAGTTTTTAACTTCGCAGGCAAATTGAGTCTTGAACAGAGAGGCATCGAAGTGAGTGATAGGGCCAGCGCCACTTACACCATTCTTTATGTTTTCCCAGGTTTCGGATACATTGTTGCCTACAGGGGTCAGGGCTCCAAGGCCCGTTACTACTACTCTTTTGAGTTCCATACGGATGTTTGTTGAATATTGCGGCCGTCCTCGTTGAAGCAAAGTTTACTGACACACATTTAGGAGATTAGTATGCCTACAGCTATGGGGTCCTACTAATCTGCTAAATCAAACCGGTACCGGTTAACTTTACCCCTCGGAGTGCAGCATTGTGAAACAATTGCGCGGGGAATAAATGAATATTAAACAATTAACGTTTAACGCACCAGCCATCATCACTATCCACAAGGGTGTGACGCAGACGCGGAACGTTAAACGTTAAGTGTTGTGCTTAGAGTGTCGTAGAACAAGAATTACTTGTTGACGTTCTCTTCGATGTAAGCGATAGCGTCACCTACGGTAGCAATCTTCTCAGATTTGTCATCGGGAATAGTGATGCCGAACTCCTTCTCGAACTCCATGATGAGCTCTACAGTGTCGAGAGAATCTGCGCCAAGGTCGTTAGCGAAGCTGGCTTCGTTCTTAACTTCTGACTCGTCAACACTCAGCTTGTCAACGATGATAGCTTTTACTTTTGCTTCAATATCAGACATAGTTTCTTGTTTAGATATTAATGATGATGTTTCTTCTTTCGACTGCAAAAGTAATGCTTATTCCTAACACGAACAAACATTTAAGCGAAAAATGTGGGTATAAATGCACAACTTTAGGCTTTATGTGCGAACTTATAGGCTTGTTTGACTACCTATGGTATCAGTTATGTAGTTACCCGATTCGTTTTTTACAGCGCACGCCATGAAATGCAAAGTTGTTTACGCCCTCGTGCTGAATATTTACACAGCGTTTTTGGTCACATACACGTGCCAAAGGGATATGCAGTCAGAGGCTTCTTACTCAAAATCCCCAGTTACCGGGTATGAGTTGGTCTTCGATGCTTTCTTCCTGCTTGGCTGGCAAATTGGGAAAGAAGTTAATTCCCGTAAGTTCCTCAAGACGATTGACACTCACTGCGTGCTTTTTTATAACCGACTTGGGGGCTGGCTTTTTATAGGTATAACCATACTCCTTATGCTCCATCCAAAAGGCTATAGACGAATAGGTATTATTCTTTACCTTGAGTAAAGCCATGTAATAATATTTGGGAACTGCCACTTTCTTGCCGTTAGGACGACTCACCCAGTTACTCACCTGATGATTGGCTATAGTTCCGCCCTTTACAACATAGAGTGTATCTGAAAACGAGGCATTGCGCCCTAAATTTTGTACAACACCTTCGAGAGTTATCCAATAACCTTGGTTGAAGGATGCAAGTTGGGGCGACATGTTGCTCATGTAAAAGGTATTGTTGTTGGCCTCGCGGGAATAAAGACGGTCGGCCGAGGCACAAAGATGTCCTCTATTATATGTTCGGCCAAACCCTGACGACCCAATCTTGAGGTCGGACGAAAGTTGAGGATCATCGGCAAAGGGCTCGTCGGAACGGCTCACATTTTTTGCACGTGTATCTCCGTCAAAACGAAAAGCAATCCAGCGTGAATGGAGTTTGTTACGATCATACTCGAGCGAGTAAGTCATCACTTCACGGCCATTATTCTCGGTCGTGAAATGCGATACCAGAACTGTCGAACCATCGGTCAGCACCTGGGGCGTTTCCATACGGCTGGTTATATTCTTACCGGGGTTAACTACTTGTCCCCCACCCGACTGACCAAAGTTGATATCATCCCCGCTATCGCACGATACCAAAAGAAAGCCTACAGTACAGACTACACCAAGCAGGCTGCTGTAGATGTATTTACAAAGTGTCATAGTCAAAATAATCGTCACCGAGGTTGACCCCGATGACGATAGATAATATGGTTTGCGAATATTTACTTAACAGTTACATTCTTTACTTCCCACGTACCTGATGAAGCTTGCTCCGACTTGTAAACAAAGGCAAACTGAATTTTCTTTCCTTTATAAGCTGCAAGGCTCTGAGTAGAGATAGTCCAGTCAGACCAACTGGTTCCCGAAGAATAGGTTGCTATGGGCAGTTGCTTCCACTCGCTGTTTTCAGCTTTTACATAGAGTGTCAGTTGCTCGCTCATCTTGTTTACATCTCCTTTATTGAACACATGCTCGAACGAAAGTTCGGGGGCAGCACTCTTGCTGAGGTCTACAACGGGCGATATGAGCCAACTTTCACTCTGGTGCGACTCATTGTTGAAGAAAGCCGATGCTTTCATGCAGCTGTAGCGTGAGTCGTGGTTCCAGATGTATTCCAGATTTCCGGCATTCACCTTGGTATCGATTGTAAAATTGCCTTGTCCGCCTGCAAACGACTCGGTAAAGATTGCCTCGCCGGGGGTGGGATCGGGCTCGGGCTGCGACGGGCCTTCGGCAAGTCCGCCATCGGCCGTTGTAACCGTAAAGTCGTCAATCAATTTGTCGGATGCTTCAGCAAAATTGCTCTTCTTGGGGTTCATCACCACGAAGTTCACCTTGGTCTGCTTGTCAAGTTTAAAAGCATAGGTCACCTGAGTCCATTCATTGGCTGTTGACGATGCATGTTCACCGTAGATGTATCCGTTCTGACTGGGAATTTTACCATCTTCGCCCACCAGGCAATAACCGGGACGCACCTGTCCTTCACCCTTGACATAGAACGACATGGTGTACGAACCGGGCTTAAGAGTATATTCCTTTGAGGCCAGACGCTTATTCTGCGTTTCGTGCGAACCTACCAACACGGCATATTTTCCACCATGTGCATCCTCGCTTTGACTAAGCTTGGCAGAGCTTGCAGTAGTGGTCGAAATCCATGCCTCGGGCTGTCCGGCAGCGGTCCAAAGTTCAAAGTCACTGTTTTCCAGAATATTGTTACCTCCAACGGGGGGAGTTTCGGGGTCGGGGGTAGCACCGGGCTTGTAGTCACCGGCTCCCTTTTCAACCTTGAGGTTCTTTACTTCCCAGGTAGCACCCTTGCTCTCTGCACGATAGCGTAGCGCAATAGTTACATTTTCCTGTCCGATAAATTCTGCAGGAATATCAATGTTTCCCGACTTGTACCAGGTATCCCAGTCGGAACCTTGCTCTTGGTTGTACTCCAATGCTGTCCAGTTGGCATCTGCGGGACGGCCGCTGTAATCCTTACTGATGAGCAATTGATAGAAGTCTTTGAGTTCGTTGGCATTGGCATAGCGCAAGATATACTCGAAACTGATGTGGGCATTCTCGACCTTCGAAAGGTTCATATGGGGCGAGATGAGCCAACTGTCGGCCGGATGGTTTTCTTTTACACCATCGCCATCTTTATCAACATACGAGGTGGTTTGCACACAGCCAAAATTGCAGTTCCAAGGGAAATCGCCAACGGTACAAATGGTAGAGAATTCGCCAAGCGAGTTAGAGAAGGTCTCGCTGAGAATGGTATTGCTTTCAGTTTCCTCACCATTGATTTCATAAGGAGCCGGAACATCTTCGCAGGCTGTAAAACCAAGCGTCAGCAATGCTGCGGCCAGTGAAAGAACATACTTTTTCATTATAATTGCATTTGTTATTGTAAATACTACTTGATGTCGTCTACCGAACGGAGCTGTATCTGCCAGTTATTATAAATACTGAGCAATCCGGTATAGCTGTGTTCGCCCTGAGGCATGATGGTAAAGGCAATGTCGTTCTTGGTCGAAGTACGGATGGTTACCTTTGTATTATTCACAGCATTGGTCAGCGTGCGGTCAACACCATATCCAGCATCCTGAAGTTCTTCGGGTGCAAAGATGGCTTTGCCATCAGCTTCGGCAATCGTGCCTTTAACGGTTACAAGCTGCGGATAATTTTGCGGAGTTTTGTTTTCTGAAGCACGCAGCCACTCGGGTGAACGCTCAATGGGCTGACACTCCGCACACGAAGGCTCGGGTTTACCTACCAGTTCAATGTTTGTTTGACAAAGTTGCAGCAAAATCGGGCCCAATCTAAGGTTACCGCTGCTGGTGTAGTAAGGCTGACCTATTTTAGGCAGTTTTGAATACACACCAATATAAAGGCCTTTAAGGTTAACCTTGATGCGTTGTCCCACGGGGAAGTAAGGGGTGAGCCAGGTGTGCTTAACAGCCAATACTATGGCCTGATCGCGACTGGGATCATCGGCAGGCTTATTGGTATCGATATGGCGGATAAGCAAGGTTTGGTAAAGGTTTCCTCCACAATCGTTGGCTGCCACTACTCCCTCGAGTATAAGATCTTCCTTCACCTGTTCAAAGGCGTTGGTCTGGGCAAAAAGGCTGCTTTTATCCTGTTTAAGTTTGGCTATGGAATAATTAACTTCGCCAATAGACGTGGGGCTCGTTATCAGATAGTCGTCGGTGTTGGGTTCGTCATAATCGTCCATACACGCAGTAAGGCTTCCGAAGGTCAGCACTGCCACCATAAATTTGAGGAACTTGTTCATAATTTGTATTCAGGACCCTGTCTTTGTGTCGGGTGCCTTCACAAGGCACGCCGGCACATTGACTGGATTGTTTTGAATGATTGTTGATGTTAGCACGTTGCCGCAAACTTACACCTCGGCCCTAAGCGGCGTTGTAAGCAGCGGTTCGTTTGCCGGTAATCAGAACTTGAAGCCAATATTCAAGAAGGCGTTAAACGCATTGGCGTAGTAGTACTTAGAGTTCTTAGAGAAACGATAAGCCTTGGCAACGCCAGTCTGATAGTAGTCATCGCGGTTCTGCTCATAACCTCCGGTGCGCAAATTACGGTTATTTGTTATATTCTGCATCGAGAGGTTAATGCTCAAGCTCTTGCCTCGCTTCAAACGGATGTACTTACCTATTGAGGCATCGAGCATAAAGCCACCATCAAACTTTTCCTGCTTGGCTGCATATGCATCTACCACATTTCCCTGCTTATCGTACAATACGCCACCATTCTCCTTGAGTTCAGCCTTAGTAACGTCGTAAGTAAGGTTCGGCTCGGTACTCGAAATATAATACTTCGAGATATTGCCTAAGCGGCGATACTCCGAAAAGTCAACATATACGCGATCGTAATAATTGAGGTTGGCTTCGAAGAACCAGCCGTTTGTATTGTACGAAAGGCCAATGCTGGCAGCAGCAAGGGGAGTTCCGTTTACACGCATGCCATTAGCTATTACACGCAGAGGCATGTTTTCGCCGGTTACGGGGTTTTTCCAAACGTTGAGCGCTTTGATGGTCGAGCCTTTCATTCCTTCGTAATTTACTTCGGCCAAGGGATTGTTTACATACTTAGCTTCGCCATAAGTACCTGTCAGGTTGATGGCAAAGTTTGAAGTAATGTTATACTTAAAGGCTGCTTCCACACCATAATGTTCGCGGTCAATGCCACTCATCGTGAGGTAAGTAAAGCGCGACTGCTGGTCGTTGTAGAAGGCTGTTTGCTCTACACCATTGTTAAAACGGGTGTAGTAGCCCGTAACCTTACCCGAGAAGTTACCAAAGCGAAACTGGTAAGAAGCCTCGGCATTGAATATCTGCTCATTGGTAAGATTCTGAACAAAATTGTTCTGCATACGCGGTGCCACGAAACTGTTTCGTGCAAGCGGAGCGTTGCTTTCCATACCAAAGCTGGCATTCAGGATGTGCGAACCCGAAGGACGATACGTCAGACCAAAGCGTCCGCCTCCGCCCAGGAAGTAGGCTTTTCCGCTCTTTCCGTAAGAGTTTTCGGGAGCACGGCCATTTTGCATCAAGCCCTCGCGCTCCATGGTTGTACCCTCGGCAAAAGCGCTGAGATTGTAGGTAAAGTTACCTTGTTTAAGTTCGTAAAGTCCGTAAAGTCGGGCCTTGTTTACAAAGATGTTGTAATTATATCCAAACTTGTCGTCCACGCCGATTTTACGGTTGGGGTGGCGCAGGTCGTTTTGGGCTTCGATGCTGTTAATACCGTAGTCGCTTGCCGCAAACTTGTCTATATCGGTAAAGGTATGTCCGCCCAAAAGGTCGGCCATGGTTTTGTAATGCATACCCTTGGTTGTATTCAGCGAAAGGCCGAGGGTATATTTCTGGTTACGGTTAACCTCGTGATTTAATGCCGTATTAAAGGCAAATACCATTTGGTCGTTATGACGGCGCTCTTGATAATAGAGCGTTTCACCGCCTGCAGCCTCGTTTTGGCGGTTTACAAAATACATGCGGTCCCAGTTTATCTGTCGGTTGGCCTTTGATGCAAGCCAAAAGTCCTTGACGGTGTTATACTGCTCGAGCAAGTAAGGATTTTGAGCCAGATATTCGGGATTATTCTTTTCGGGATCCCACACATCGAATATAGAACTGGGCAAGTTTTTGTAGTAGTCGGGGCGCGGGTCGTAGGCATCACCGCTCCAGCTCAGAGCTGTAGAACTATACATGGAGTACTTGAATCCGGCAGCCGTAGTGAGTTTCATCTGGTCTTTAATCTTCCAGTCCCAGGTCAGGATAGCTGTTGGTTCGAAGTCGTTCACCACGCGTGCATTACGTTTTTCTCCGCCCTGATATCCCCAGTTGGGGTTATAATAGTGCGAGTTAGCTAACCAATAAGCCTCCTCAGTCGAAGCACCTTGCTGTGCACGTTCAGTAGGAGAGCCAAAGGCTACGAGCGAAAGGGCATGCTTGTCGCCAAAGCGCTTTTCGGCCGAAAGGAAGAAAGAAAGCGAGTTATAGAATGTTCCTTCAATTACGCCCTCATTGGCCCAGCGATACCCGATAAGGCCGGCAAAGGCCCAACCTGAGGGTAACAAGCCTGTGGCATGCGTAAACATGCCTCGAGCCACGTAGTTGCGGTTTGTGCCCGAGAGTGTTAGTTTAGAACCTTGTGCAAACTGACTGGCACGTGTGTTCACACTGGTGGCACCACCAATGCCTGCCATACCAAAGTGGTTATAGCCATAGGCCGTAACACCTTCCTGGTTACGCACAGCATCGTTCATACCGCCCACCATGCTATAACCAAAACGTCCGAGTTCCAGGTCATTAAGCTGCAAGCCGTTCATGTAATAGTTATTATACATGTTGTCGTAGGCACGTACTCGGAAGCGCATCGGACTGAACAGATAGCCCACCTCTGAAAGGTAAGGGTCGTTTTTAGAACCGGTAATAGTTGATACCGTTTGGGATGCATCATTGTCCTCGTCAAGCTGCGACTCCGTGAAAGTGAAGTCTGCGTTGTCCAGCACTTCCAGGGTGTCAACGGGTGTTTGCGCCCACGAGGCCGAAGCCATGAGCAGGGCACCCGCCGTAAGTAATACACCTTTTGTCATATTGGGATTTTGATTTTTGGGTTAAGGGGACGAAAATACAGGGTTAAAAAGTAGTTTCCCCACATTGTTTGGCTTACGTCGGGGAGGGGCTTCTCTTTAATCCTTCTGTCTATTCCGTTTTAACCGCTATAATTATTTTCGATGCAAATGTACGAAAAAAAGCAACGAACCCTTTGACAAATGTATGAATATTTAATAAGAGTGCACAGGATGTCGTTTTTTTTTAGGAAATTTGCGCCGAAACATTCTAACGCTTTATGAAAAAGTTCTTTTTACCCTTAGCGCTAACCATCTTGGCGCTCTGCTCGTTTACTACGCTCAGCCCGTTAACCACACGGGCACAAAGCGAGCAAACCAAACGCTATGCCCTTTACGGAGTGGCCTTTTATAATTTGGAGAATCTCTTCGATACCATCCACGATGCCGGGAAAAATGATTACGAATACTTACCCGATGGCAAGAATAAGTGGAATAAAATGAAGTATGAAGCCAAACTGCACAACATGGCTCGTGTGCTCTCTGAACTCTGTACCGATAAATTGCCTGCAGGGCCGGCTGTAATCGGACTTTCGGAAGTTGAAAATCACCGAGTGCTTGAAGACCTGCTCAAGCAGCCGGCTCTTGCCAAGCGAGGCTATAAATACATCACCATTCCGAGCCGTGACCGCCGCGGTATTGAATGTTCTTTTTTTTACAATCCGCGCTTTTTCAAATACGAAAACTGCATGCTGGTGCCCTATTACTATGCTGAGAGCGGAAAGGTTGACGATCCACTGCTCGGATTCTACACCAACAACGATGGCAAGGTATGCGCCTACGATGACCTCAAAGGCGACACCACACACATTACCCGCGGTTTCCTGGTGATGGAAGGTAGATTGGCTGGCGAAAAGATGTTCTTCATCGTAAACCACTGGCCCTCGCGTGGTGCAGGCGACGAAATACGCCAGCGTGCCGGATTCCAAGTGCGCAAACTGACCGATGCTCTGCTCCAGCAAAATCCCGAAGCCAAAGTTGTTATTATGGGCGACCTTAACGACGACCCTGCCAACAAGAGCATTGCCGAACAACTGGGATGCAAAAACGACATGAAAAAGGTTAACAAGCCAACCGACCTTTATAACCCCTGGCATCATACACTTTACAAGGTTGGACAAGGCACCTTGCTTTACAACGGGCAGTGGAACCTTTTTGACCAGATTATTGTTAACGGCAACCTTATAGGCAAAGACCGTACGAGCCTTAAGTTCTACCAGCACGCCATCTTTATGCGCGACTACCTTTTCCAGCAAGAGGGGCGCTACAAGGGCAATCCGCTACGCACCCATGCCGGCGGGGTTTGGCTCAATGGCTACTCTGACCACTTGCCAACACAAATTTACCTGATTAAGGAAATGAAGTAAATACGCTCACTTCGGGTGCGGCAACTGACATTATGTATAGCCGGTTGTTGCACCCGTTTGCTATAATACACTTATCAGCTGCAGTTTGCTGCAGCTGATATAACCATAAAGGACGGATTCGGTATACACGTTTGCATACCGGATCCGCCCTTTATCAAACCGGCAATCAGAGCCGTTATTCAAAAGCCTGTAAAATGTTATTTGCTGTTTCCTGCATTGTTTCGGCCGAAAGCTGAAGTTTGGGTTTTCTAAAATCCATATCGCCTTCGCTATGAAGAGGCACCAGGTGAATGTGTGCATGATTCACTTCGAGCCCGAGCACAGCCATACCCACCTTAGTGCAAGGATAAGCCTTACGGATGGCTGCAGCCACACGTTTGGCAAAAATAACCATATCGGCAAGTTCCTCGTCGGTCAGGTCAAACAAATAGTCAACTTCGTGTTTAGGCACAACAAGAGTATGACCTTGTGCCAGCGGGTTGATGTCGAGAAAAGCGTAGAACTTGTCGTTCTCAGCACACTTATACGAGGGGATTTCGCCCGCAATAATTCGCGAAAAGATAGTCATAATGCGATTGGTGCTTATGGGGGTTAAAGTTTGGTTATTTATTAGTTATTACAAGCCGGAGGCAGCAAACTCGTTTGTACGTAGCACACCCTACTGCTAACCTACCGAAATGTTGAGGATTTCAAGGTTGATTATACCCTGCGGTATCTTTACCTCTACAATATCGCCCACCTTTTTGCCAAGCAAGCCCTGAGCAATAGGAGTGGTCGACGATATTTTACCCTCACGCAGGTTTGCCTCGCTTTCGCTTACAATGGTATATTTCATAACCATACCATTCTTCACATTTTTCATTTCTACGGTCGAGAGTATCTGTACGATATCACTACGCAGCTTGGTGGCATCGATAATCTTAGCCTCGGCAATGGCAGCTTTAAGGTTGTTGATTTTCATTTCAAGCATACCCTGGGCTTCTTTGGCTGCATCGTATTCGCTGTTTTCTGAAAGGTCGCCTTTGTCGCGGGCCTCTGCAATAGCTGCCGAGGCGGCAGGGCGTTCAACTGATTCCATGTGACGGAGCTGGGCTACCATTTTATCGTAGCCCTCTTGAGTCATGTAAGCCATAATTATTGATTGGTATTATTTCTGTTTTCCAGTCTGTTCGCAGCGAGCGTAACAGATAAAAAAAAACCGAAAGAACTCCTGCGCTGAATGTGCTGGAATCCTTTCAACATGCTTTTTCTATGTTTTATCGACAGCAAAGGTAGACCTTTATTTTGAATGGGCAAAATTTTTTGCACGATTTGGAAAAAAACTGCTACAGCCATGCACTTCCTGCATTTTTGCAGTTCAACGACCCGATAGTAAAGCGTTGATTTACAACAAGGCATACCCATTCCGCAAGCCTTTCAGCAACGGCATATCGCTACCCTTTCGAATCCTATCAACAACGGGTGTTTAAAACTTTACACATGGCTGCTGACTTTTTTTACATCCGGCTATGCTATCAGCAGCATCGGCCGCGCCCATCGGCTCAGCCCCCACCTCACCACCTTGAGGCTTAGCCTGCAACGAAGCTGCCTGTTTTGTTTTGCCGAATGTCGGGCTTCAGCTACCTTTGCAACATGAAAGAATTACGAAACATACCTGTTGAGAAACTGGCCCTTCAACTGGCCGGACGTTCAGATATCGACGTTGCTTACGTGCTGCGCCAGGCTGAGGGCTGGCAACGCTTGCGCCACAAGGTACCCACCTGGGCAGCCATCGACAACCTGGTCTACCCGCACCGGCTGGCCCTGGAACAATGCTCGGGCGAGCAAGCTGCTCGCTACAAAGCCGGAGTGGTAAAAAAACTGATGGATGCTCTGCCTGATCATCCATTGTCGATGGCCGACCTTACGGGCGGCCTGGGGGTTGACTTCTCATTTATTGCCCGCCACTTTGCCCACGCTGTTTATGTAGAACAACAAGAATCGCTTTGCGAACTGGCACGCCACAATTTTCCGCTGCTCGACCTTAATCAAGCCGAAGTGGTATGTGCCGACGGGGTAAATTATCTGCATACCATGCCTGCAACCGACTTGCTGTTTCTCGATCCTGCACGCCGCGATGGTGCCGGACGCAAAACTGTACTGATTGAAGACTGCGAACCCGACGTCTGCACACTTAGCCCACTACTTTTGGAAAAGGCCTCGGTAGTCATGCTCAAACTCTCTACCATGCTCGACATAACCGGAGCCATCCGTTCGCTGGACTGTGTGGCTCAAGTACATGTAGTTAGTGTAGGCAGCGAATGCAAAGACCTTTTGCTGGTACTTGCACACCCTGATTTATGGGCTGCGTTGGGCAAGCAGTTTGCAGGCAATGCCTATAATGGTTCGGAACCTTTGATTATAGCACACGAGGGAGATACCTCTTTATTATTTACCGAAACCGACGAAGCCAAGGCTCAGCCACACTATACCGCCACCCCGGAAACCTACCTTTACGAACCGGGGCCTGCCGTACTCAAAGCCGGAGCATTTAAAATAGTTGGCCAACGCTGGGGGCTCGACAAACTGCATCCCAACTCACACCTTTATACCTCGAATAAGGCAATTCCCGATTTTCCCGGACGTTCGTTCTGCATAGAGTCGGTATACAGTTTTGGAAAAGCCGACCTACGAGCGCTCCGCTCTTCAACTCCTCAGGCTAACCTAACGGTACGCAATTTTCCGGCTACAGTCGATGCGCTGCGCAAAAAACTGAAACTGCGCGAAGGGGGCAACATCTACCTCTTTGCCACCACGCTTGCCGATGGATCGCACGTGTTGCTGCGCTGCCACAAAATTTAGCCTGGATATTACCGCAAGGGAGGGCTAAAAAAAAAATCGAAAAAAAATGTACTTCGGCTGTAACTTTATGCCCCTTAAGCCGTCTACCATTTAGAGAGTTCCAATGAAACAGATAGATTTCCGCCAAGACCTGCTCCCGCTGAAGGACAAAATTTACAGATTGGGCCTTCGCATCACGCTCAATACGCAGGAGGCGGAGGACCTGACCCAAGACACGCTTATTCGCGTGTGGAACAAACGCAACGAGTTAGGAAACGTAGCAAACCTCGAGGCTTACTGCCTGACCATTTGCCGGAACATGGCACTCGACCGCCTGGCACTGAAGGAAAATACAAACCTTCCGCTCGATATCGACGGTTCCGATGCTCTTGACAATGCCCGCACGCCCGAAGAGCAACTCGAACACAACGAAAAGTTGCAACGCGTAAACCAACTCTTTAACGCCTTGCCCGAAAAAATGCGTACAGCCTTGCAGTTGCGCGACATTGAAGGCAAAAGCTACCAAGAGGCCGCACAGGTAATGGGAGTGACCGAAGAGTCGTTCAAGGTAACACTCCACAGAGCCCGCAAAGCCATTCGAAACCAATACGAGAAAATAGAGAACTATGGACTATAAGTATATTGAACAACTCCTGGAACGCTATTGGGAGTGCCAAACCTCGACCGAGGAAGAAAGCATTCTGCGAGCATTCTTCAGCCAAAAGGAGATACCCGCCCCACTGGTACGCTACAAGGCCTTGTTCGTATATGAACAGCAGCAGGCCCAAACCAGACTTGGAGCCGACTTTGACAACCGCCTGCTCAAAGCTGCAGGTATTGACAACGAACTGCAGCCAGAGCTTCCCAAAGTTGTTAAAGCCGAAAAGGTGACTTTAGCCATCAGGCTACGCCCCCTTTACCGCGCTGCAGCAGCTGTAGCCATTGTTACACTGCTCGGAACAGCTGCACAACACTCCTTTAGTGTAAGTTCAGAAAATGAATCGGCTGCCTGGGACTATAACCAGTCGGCTTATAAAGATTCCTATCAGGATCCGCAAAAAGCCTACGAAGCTGGCATGAAGGCGCTCCAACTCTTTAAGGAAGGACCACAGACGGCTGTTGCCGATTCAACAATACGCAGCAAATACGCTGAACGAGGCATCAAAACATCTAATCAGGAAAAATAAACATGAGACACTGGTTAGCAACGCTCTTCGTCTTTCTGACAGCACTGAATGTTCAGGCGCAAATGGAAGAAGATTTTGCCTCGCGTTTCATGGCTCTACATGCTGAGAAACATGCACTGGAGTGTATCACCGTAAGCCCGCTCATGATGGAACGGATGCTCAAACTACCATCGGTCGAGGAAGACGGACAAACTAAAAAGGTGCTTTCGCAACTCAAATCAATACGGATGGTTGTGAACAAAACAGCAGCCGATGCCACCGAATGCTACAACAAGGCGGCCGAACTGGCTAAACGCAATCCTCAGCGCTATAAACTCTACGCACACAATGGCCAACGCATGCTCTACATGCGGCGACACGGTGGGCATGTTGTAGAAATTGTGCTGTTTATGCAACGCGAACAATTCTGCCTTATTAACTTAACCGGAAACATGACCGATAAGTTCCTTGAACAAGTGCTGAACATCTGACCAACGAAAACAATCAATAACGCTGATATAAACCATCTTGAGTGTCGAACGGCGGCACTCGCCTTTAAAGTAAAACAATCGCTCTTTTAAACACTCATGCTGTGACCTTAGGCTGCCGGCTCTTCATTTTGCCTTTTACCGGAGCCGGATGCCTTAATCAGGTTTCAGTTCTCTCTCATCATCCTGTCCGGCGGGACAATACTGTAAATATCGGGAAGTTTTCCGGCTTTAACGGATCAAACTTCCCGATATCTTTTTATTCGATTCGGTAAGACAGTAAATTATAGAGCATAATTGCACACAGCCCCATGCTACACTTTATAGTGTTAGCCGACGGAGCAGCAAAAAAGCCCCCGCGCCTATGAACTTATCAATATAGCGCGGGGGCTTGCATATTTAAGACTAAGGCCTAAACCTTATTTCTTACCGTGATTCTCGGTCATATCGGTAGGACGCATCGAAACGGTTACGCAGTTGTTCTGTTTGAGGAGCACCTTCTTGGTAAAGTCTTGCACATCCTTCGAGGTGATGCTCTTAACAATTTGCTCGTAGCCAGTGTGCTCATCCTTGTTCCAACTTACCTTGGCATTGATAAGGTTCATCCAGTAGCCGTTCTTCTTCTGTGCATCAGCATAGGTCTTGAGGTTGAACTTCACAACCTTTTCAAGTTCTTCGGCAGTAACACCCTTAGCAGCGATGTCCTCAATGCCTTGCTTCATGAGCAAGAGGGCTGAGTCGAGTTTTTCGGGCTTCACGGGGCAATAAATCTGCATGGTGTACTGATCGCGTACGCCAAAGCTGGCCTGACCCGAAGCACCTACACTATATGCCATACCGCCATCCTCGCGAATGCTCTTAAGGTAACGCTGCGTCAAGATTTCGCCCAACGTGCTTACTACGAACGACTCCTTCAGCGAATAAGGATTGGCACCAGTCCAGATTTGTACCAATTGAGCCTGCGGAGTTTCCATTGAACGATAGAAGTGGTTGTTCTTAACACCTGTAACAGGATATACCTTGAGGTCAACATACTTTTCGCGGCTCTTTACACCCTTGAGCGGAGCAATGTACTGCTCGGTAAAGGCACGGAGAGAGTCAACATCGAATGCACCGGTAAAGAAGAAGTCGAAATCGCCTGCAGCGTTGAAGCGCTCACTATAAAGGCGGCGGATTACGTTGTAGTCGGCCTTGTCGAGGTCTTGCAACTTGAGGTTAGCCTTACGAATGTTGTGACCCCAGAGTGTAAGGTTAAGCGAATCGCTGAAAGCCTTCTGGGGGTTTTTCTCGATGTTTTCGAGTGTTGACTTGAGATAAGCAATGGTATTGTTGTAAGCATCAACATCGTTTGCCGGAGCCTGGAAGCGGAGGTAAATCAACTCAAAGAGCGTACGCAAGTCTTTAGGAGTAGAACTACCCATGAGGTTTTCGGTAACAGGGCCCAATGCTACGTTGCAATTAGCCTGCTTACCAGCAAGCTTCTTCTGAAGTTCGGTTGAGGTAAAGTTACCAATACCTGTGCTGCCAATGATATCGCCCATGAGTTTCATGTTAACAATATCCTTGTCGGCAATTTTGCTTTCACCACCAAAGCTTGTAGCTCTGAACTGTACTTCAGAATCGTTAAAGTCGGTCTTCTTGAAGTAAACGCGTGCGCCATTCTGAAGAGTCCAGCAAGTGTAACCAAAGTCGGCCTTCTCCTCTTTTACAATCTTACCCTTAGCCGGGAGCGAGGGAACGAGGGGCTCATTCTTAACATTGTCTACATAAGCCTCGAGTTTAGCAGTTTTGGCTGCAGCAACAGCCTTTTTGAACTGGTCAACAGTAGGAACAGTTACACCTTCCTTGTCGGGATACATGGCCATACATACAAAGTTGGTGTCGGTGCTGGCTGCATAAGCCTTGACAACCTGCGAAGCTACGGGTGCAGTCATTTGCTGCTGAGCCATCATCTGTGCCATCTGCTTGTAGGCATTGAACTCGGTTTCGAGGTCGGGAATGGGGTCGCCTTCAAGGAAATGACGTACATACTGCGGCACATAGAAACTGTTCTTCTGCTTGTCGCGGTTGTTATAGATAGTTTCGATACCACTGATGAACTCATCGCTGGCACGGCTGATTTCGGTTGCAGTGAATCCAAAGCGTGCGGCACGCTCAATTTCCTGCATCACGGCTTGAACAGCTTCGGCATCCTTGCCGGGTTTAGGCAAAATAAATACACTGAATGCATCCTTCGTCTTCGACATGATGTAGTTGCCATACTGAGTTCCTGCACCAAGGAAGGGGCAGTCGGCCTTCAGGCTCAACTCGTTGAGACGGGCGTTGAGGCTGTTGCAAACAAGGGTATTGATGTAGTTCATCTGCAGGTAAGCCGGCGTATTCTTGAATTCGTCGGGCAGAGGATCCTGCTTGAACATAATCTGCACAATACCAGTGGTCTGCTCCTTATCCTTGTCTATAATATAAATAGGTGTATTGTTGTTAGGAACGGGATAATGTTCGTAAGCAACGGGATTAGCGGGCATTTTGATTGACGAGAAGGTAGCCTTAATTTTAGCCTCAACCTTGTCAACATCAATATCGCCTACTACAATAATACCTTGAAGGTCAGGGCGATACCACTTCTCATAATAAGCACGAAGTTCTGCCGGCTTAAAATTGTCAACAACACTCATCAGACCAATCGGGAAGCGGAGTCCATAACGTGAACCGGGATAGAGAGCAGGAAGATTGCGCTCGAACATACGGTTTGAGGCACTGGTACGCATACGCCACTCTTCATGGATAACGCCACGTTCCTTATCGATTTCCTTGGGGTCGAGGGTCAAACCATCCGACCAGTCGCGCAAAATAAGCAAGCAAGAGTCAACATTGCTTTCGGTTACAGGCACATCGTCGATGTTATAAACAGTTTCGTCGGTAGCCGTGTAAGCATTCAAGTTCTCGCCAAACTTCACACCGATTCTTTCGCAGAACTTCAGGAGTTTATCATCGGGGAAGTTGTCTGTACCATTGAAACACATGTGTTCAAGGAAGTGAGCAAGTCCTCGCTGACTTTCCTCCTCCTGCACCGAGCCTACTTTTTGGGCGATGTAGAAGTTTGCCCGGTTTTCAGGCAATGCATTGTGGCGTATGTAGTAAGTCAAGCCATTGGGCAACTTACCATAACGCACACTCTTGTCCATCGGCAACTGAGGGAGTTGCTGAGCCATTGCCGGCAAAGTAATCAATGCCACCAACAACAGCATTAAGGATTTAAGTTTGTTCATGTTGTTAGGTTATAATTAAATAAAGAATTGTTTGTTCATGATATAAGACACGACACACCACTGTTTTGCTACAGCAATTTACCAAAAAAGAGCATTGGGCATCGGCCTATATGCTGCAAAAATAGCTATTTCTTGAAATCTGCTGTGTTTTTTCGAAAAAACATTTGTAGTTTTGCAAAGAATTTAAGCGACACCGCGATGATACGCAAATTTGATTTTCTTGTAATAGGTTCTGGCGTGGCCGGAATGAGTTACGCCCTCCAGGTAGCCGCCTCGGGCAAAGGTAAGGTGGCTCTCGTTTGCAAAACTAGCATTGAAGAAGCCAATACGGCTAAAGCACAAGGCGGTATAGCCTCGGTTACCGACTTGAAAGTTGATGATTTTGAAAAACATATAAAAGATACGCTCATTGCTGGCGATTACATTTCTGACCCCCGCGCTGTCAAGCAAGTTGTATACAATGCTCCCGAAGGAATTCGGAGGCTTGTAGAATGGGGTGTACACTTTGATAAAAAGCAGGATGGAAACTTCGATTTGCACCGCGAAGGCGGCCACTCTGAATTCCGCATTTTACACCATGCCGACGATACTGGCTTTGAAATACAACGTGGCCTTATTGAAGCCGTGCGCATGCATCCGGACATTACCGTGCTCGAAAATCACTTTGCAGTAGAAATCATCACACAGCACCATTTAGGAGTTGAAGTAACACGCCGTACTCCCAATATAGAGTGTTTTGGCGCTTACGTGCTCAACCCCGACACCAATAAGATAGATACCATCCTTTCACGCGTTACTGTTCTTTGTACCGGAGGATGCGGAGCTGTTTATGCTACAACTACCAACCCGAACATTGCTACGGGCGACGGCATTGCCATGGCCTACCGTGCCAAGGCCACCGTGCAGGACATGGAGTTTATACAATTCCATCCAACTGCTCTTTTTCACCATGGCGAAACACATCCGGCATACCTCATTACCGAAGCCATGCGTGGTTACGGCGGCATTCTGCGTTTGCCTAACGGCGAGGAATTCATGCAGAAATACGACAAGCGCCTCTCGCTGGCTCCACGCGACATCGTGGCACGAGCCATTGACAAGGAAATGAAAATTCACGGCATTGACCACGTATGTCTGGATGTAACGCACAAAGACCCCGAGGAAACCAAACACCATTTTCCTAATATCTACCAAAAGTGCCTGAGCATCGGCATTGACATTACCAAAGAATACATCCCCGTAGCTCCCTGTGCGCACTACTTATGCGGGGGCATTAAGGTTGATTTGAATGCCTGCTCATCCATCAAGCGGCTCTATGCCATTGGTGAATGCTCCTGCACCGGACTACACGGCGGTAACCGCTTGGCTTCGAACTCGCTGATTGAAGCCGTGGTATATGCCGAGGCTGCTGCCAACCACTCGCTGGAACATATCGACGAATATGCCTTCAACGACCTGGTGCCCGAATGGAACGACGAGGGTACACTCTCGAACGAAGAAAAGGTGCTCATTGCACAAGATGCCAAAGAAGTTGGACAAATCATGTCGGCCTACGTAGGCATTGTACGCTCTGATTTACGACTGAAACGTGCATGGACACGCCTCGACCTACTCTACGAAGAGACTGAAGAACTCTTTAAACGTGTAAAAGCTACCCGCGACATCTGCGAACTGCGCAACATGATTAACGTGGGATACCTGATTACCCGACAGGCTATGCAACGCAAAGAAAGTAGAGGACTACACTTTACTACCGACTACCCTAAGCATGCATACGACCAAAATTAAGCAGAAATACTGCAACAAAGGCTACATACCATCTTAGCCCAACCTACACTCATTACTCTAACAACAACCAACGATATGACCAAGCTAAAAACCCTTTTCGGCTCACTCTTGGCCGCAGCTGCAGTGGCAGTACCTGCCTCGGCACAATATACCCCCGCAAAGGCAGATAAATCGGAATACCCTCACATGTTTATTGGTTTGCAAGGGGGTGCACAGATAACCTTTACCAACTATCAAGCAAGTAAACTCATTACTCCGATTGGAGTATTCAACGTAGGTGGAATGCTCACACCGGCTATTGGTGCACGCATCAACGTTAGCGGATACAAAGCAAAAGGTGGATTGGCCAAAGCCAACCAAACCTATGACTATAAGTTCGTAAATACAAACTTTGACTTGATGCTTAACCTTTGCAACGTGTTTGCCCCCCATAAAAACCACACTATCAATGCTTACTTAATTGGAGGTGCCGGATTTGGATATGCCTGGGACAATGAAGCAATGTCTGCTGAAGTACAGCAGAACATCGAGAAGGAAACAAGAGGCAGATGGAACAAAGATCGCTTTGTACACAGTTTCAGAGTAGGCATGCAGCTCGAAGCTGAACTCGGACGCAACGTAGGGCTTAACCTGGAAGTTACAGCCAACAACTTGCAAGACCGCTTTAACACAAAACTTAACGGTAAAGGCGACTGGCAACTCCAAGCTATGCTCGGACTGAACTTCAAGTTTGCACATAAGAAAAAAGCTGTCAAACAAACAGAAGAAGTGCCCGTACTACCCGAACACAACGAGCAACCTGCTCCAGCACCCATGCCTAAACCCGAACCTAAACCCGAAACGGAGGTTCAACCCCAAAAGCAAGTGGTGACCAAACGTATTGAAGTTTTCTACAAAATAAACAGTTCAAAGCCTTCGGAAACTGAAGAGAGCAAGCTACGCAAATTGGCAGAATGGCTCAAACAACATTCTGAAGCTCAAGTTGAATTGGTTGGATATGCCGATGCCGGCACCGGAAACGCATCAATTAACATGCGTGTGGCTCAACGACGTGTAAACGAGGCTGCCCGCCTGCTCACTGATAAATATGGTATCGAGGCTGCCCGCATTCATACCGACTGTAAGGGCGACACCGTACAACCCTTTGCAAACAACAACGACAACCGAGTTGTGATTGCTGTGAGCCAGGCTGAAGAATAACACTCCATTTTTATATATGTAACGAGGGTGCAGGATTATAGACCTGCACCCTCGTTATCTTGTTAATATCAACCCCTCAATCATAATTACCGACCACATTGAACACCTACGCTAAAGCCTAAAGCATAATTGGTCTATAAAATCTTACTGTTCGTCTAAAAGATTTGGCATTTATATTAGTCAGAACTATATTTGCAAATGGATTTTTAAACAGACAACGATGAACGTACGGAGACGGCTATATAAACTTACACAGTACTTTGAAACTTCGAAAGTTCGCCCGTTTCCGGCAAAATAATTAATCGAAAACGTTTTTCAATACCTACTACGTTTTAAGCAAACCAACATCCGACATATCATATCGCTACACAGTGCAGCGATATGATACGTTAACGCCGTAGCGTTGACCATATTTAAGTTTTTCTGCCTCCATATTACGGAATACATTCAATATTGGCATTCGTTGCCCATACTCATAGTTTGACTTGTATGCTAACATTCCGTATGGGAGCTAAGAAATCTCCTTATCCACAAGGATTTTAAATCAAAAAAGGTAATAGTGTTTTTTAGGTAAATGACGAAGGGGCAGTACCCGCTGTGAAGCGTATACTGCCCCAATTTTTATTGTTACAGCAGCTATCACAAAGCAGCGCATAAGCTATCGCAACTTAGGGAACAATCAATGCACAGAGTTAGCTTTAGCCCCCAAGCAATGCATTTAAAACCGCTCTATACTCACAAATAGCTGCTGCAAAGTTACGAACAACTTACTTACAACAAGTTATAACCTCGTCAATCGTCAACAATTGCTGTTCGCCGGTCTGCATATTTTTAAGCGTTACCTTACCTTCGTTCATTTCGCTTTCGCCCACCAAAGCCACAAAGGGCACTTGCTGAGTGTTGGCATAGTTCATCTGCTTCTTCATCTTAACTGCATCAGGATAAACCTCGACCGGAATACCAGCCTTACGCAGCTGCGAAGCCAACTGCAGGCAGTAGGCAGCCTCGACTGTTCCAAAATTTATAAAAAGAATACGAGCACCCGACAATGTTTCGGCCGGATAAAGTTCCAACTGAGTTAGCACATCATAAATACGGTCGGCACCAAAGGAAATACCAACTCCACTCAATCCAGGCAGACCAAAAATTCCGGTCAGATTGTCATAACGTCCACCTCCGGTAATCGAACCAATAGCCACATCAAGAGCCTTCACCTCGAAGATACAACCCGTATAATAGTTAAGCCCGCGAGCCAACGTAAGGTCAAGTTCTATAGGATTGTTCAGTTTGCTGGCTTTGAGCGTATCGAGTACAAAAGCAACCTCGTCAATACCCTTCAATCCTGTTTCGCTGTCGGCAAGCACAGTCCGCATGGTGCTGAGTTTCTCTTCGTTACTGCCCGAAAGGGTAATAATAGGCTGCAACTTCTGCACAGCCTCTTCACCTAGTCCTACAGCAAGGAGTTCCTCGTTAACCTTTTCCAATCCAATTTTCTCGAGTTTGTCAATAGCTACCGTAATGTCAACAATTTTATCGGCCGCTCCAATAATCTCGGCAATACCCGAAAGGATTTTGCGGTTGTTTATCTTAATACATACACAGATGCCAAAACGGGTAAAGACCTCGTCAATAATTTGCATCAACTCTACTTCGTTGAGCAAAGAGTCGGACCCTACAACATCGGCATCGCACTGATAGAATTCGCGGTAACGTCCTTTTTGCGGACGATCGGCACGCCATACAGGCTGTATCTGATAGCGCTTAAAAGGCATCTGCAATTCCTCACGGTGCTGCACCACATAGCGGGCAAAAGGAACTGTTAAATCATAACGCAGCCCCTTTTCGCAAAAGCGTGCAGCTAATTGAGCCGCATTTTTTTCAGCGTACTCATCGGTTGTAACACTGCGTGTAAACTCACCCGAATTTAAAATTTTAAAGAGGAGTTTATCACCCTCTTCACCATATTTACCCATCAAAGTCGAAAGGTTTTCCATAGCCGGAGTCTCTATTTGACGAAAGCCATAGAGTGCATACACCTCTTTGATGGTATTGAAGATGTAGTTGCGACGTGCCATTTCGATGGCACCAAAGTCACGGGTACCTTTGGGGATGCTTGTCTTTTGAGCCATATCTGTTTATTTGCTGATTATTTACTATTCATATTGTCAACCCGCAGCCACCGTATATATGCACTGATTACGAGTTGTCAGGCCATAGCCCTGCGAAGTAAGAGCATCACTCAAGTGCCCATAAAGATGCAAAACACCTTTTGCTACTCCTTCTGGCTATTTAGCGTATGCAAAGTTACGAAAAAGAGTTGAATTGTTTCGGTAAACTATAACTCTGGCAGGTATTTTTTACCTTCAAGACAGCCTTACATATTCTTCCGCAATTTACCTTTTACTATCACCCCAATCTTCGTACACCCATACCTTACAGATACTAAACAATTCGTGCTTTCATTGACTGACACACAACATATTGAAACAAAAAATAGCAGAAAAAACCGCTTTTCCTGCATCAAAATTTGTTCAGTCCGATTAAATACATTACTTTTGCAGGAAAATTAAGCACACTTTGTTTTGCTATTAAGGACTTGTAGCTCAGTTGGTTAGAGCAACAGACTCATAATCTGGAGGTCCTTGGTTCAAGCCCAAGCTGGTCCACTTTGAAAATCAGGCATTTACGAGCAATCGTAGATGCTTGATTTCGTTTGTGGTGACCTTCAGGTAACCTTTTCAAAACCAAACTTTGGAAAAGCGACCTTTTGAGATTTAATGCAATCCGAAGAAAATTCATGCAACAACCACACGCTTTTATAACGTTTCATGCTCCATTTTGCAAATAGTTTCTTGCTCGCTTAATAAATGGTTAATTGTCGATATATTCTGATTTATCACACACTAACCTTTTCACCACTTCATCCCACGCCCTCTTTCCACATCCTCCTCATCCTCCCTCTGCCCAACTTCCCATTCTCGGTTGGCGCTTTGACTACCCACATCAGTATTCTTCAAAGCAGCAGAAAGCCTTTGCGGTTTGGTGATTTTAGGAACTGGTGCAATTCTAACTGGCGCTTTGGTTATTGACGTTTGTAGCTTGGGAGGCTGCTGTTTCCGTGGTTGCCGTTTTACTCGTTTCAGATCAAAACCTTCGGCATTGAGGTTGATGAGCATGTGGCGCTGGAAGTCGATGGCATAGTAGGTGTCGCCATCGTGTAACACCTTGAAGCCTTCCTCACGAAGTTCGGCTCGGACGGAGGAAATGGATTCGTCTTGGAAGAGGGTGTGTAATCGTTTAACAGCATCGGCATGCGACTCCGGACGTTCTGACGAGAGGGAAATAAGGTCTTTCCAATCGACCTTGTAAATCTTGCAGAGAAAGTTCCGTTCGGCTTCGGTGGTGGGATGGAACTGCTCGATGTGACGGATGCGATTGAGGCGGTTGATGGGAAAAGCGCGATGGAGCTTTGCGCTGGGTGTCGGTGAACTGTTGGTTGTGTGAAGGTGAATTTAAACATGGCAGCGAAGGTTGGTTATTGCGGTTGTGGTACTTAAGGTTGTAAGGCAGCAGAGCGGGGTTCTGATGGTATTCGGGCAGGTAGCGGGCGGCACTTTAGGTAGTCGGGTTGGACGGAGCATTTGGGGCGTTGCTGGTGCAAATATACGATTGCTCTGGGCCGAATGCCAAATTTTAGACCAACAGATGCAGCACTGAACAAGCACTGAGGTTATGAAACCGTTGATTATCAACCACTTACAGACCGTAGTGATTTTGAATTGCTTGTGAGGAAAATATGTATCCACTCCTTGGCTGCCCGCCTCGCAGCCTTTCTCCGGCAGCACAAACCGTATCAAGGCTGCGCTCCGCAGTCTGCTGTCAACGATTCCCGCTTCGCTTCGTATCGGCCCCTCGGTCTTTGGCTTTTGCCGCACGATGTAGTCTGTGCCGCGCGATAGCCAATTGCACTCTACCCTACAGGCGGTTAGCAACACACCAAACTGCGCAAAAAAGAAAAAGAAAAAACAAAGACAAAAAATATCCTATCCCCCATACCCCCAACCTAAAGAAAAAGAAATAAATAAAGAAAAAGAATTTTTGCCCCCTCCCCCCGCGCGCACGAGCTGCAGTTCCGAAGAGGGAAGTTAGCAGTTGATAGCGTTAGCCTTTCAAGCCGCGGTCGGAGATGTAGACTGAGACCGGCAAATGAATGTTTCAGCGTGTAACGGCAAATTCTGCCAGGTCACCGAACTTCTGCTCTGGATGCACACGTAGCGTTGAGAAACTGCTTGCTGAGGCGAAAATCCAAACAGCAGAATTTTATTAAAAGAGTTTATTTGTCTGAAAAAATATTTTTAACTTAAGCCTTGTTTATGAATTTGACAAACAGCCGCTGAGCCCCGCTGTATGTCAGTATGCTTACTTTGGAATAGATTTTGCCAACAATCGTACTACGCTGATATTCATTTGTTACCACTCAACAATGGATGCAAATCTTGCAAGCTCTTGGTTCTTTTGAATGTTAAATAGTAATATTTACAGTATCTGGAAAAATATTACATGCAGCACTTTGTTCAGACGATTGATTGGATTAATACGTATAAAATAGATTAAAAATATATTCTTGCACTATCCCGACTACAAAGTGGAAATTTCCAATGGTTCACCATTCATCTTCTCCATTACTTACATGGAATTTGTGCCGAAGAAAACGCAACTGCTTGTCATGAGTAGCATCATACAACTCATCATACGCCAATCGAAGCGTATCTGCCAAGTTCTGACCATCGCCCAGCTACATGAAGAGAAACAAACCTAAATCACGAAATACAGCATGCTTTTTACGCTTGTAAATCTACACACATTGCCCATACAGCTCAATTCAAGGGTGTAGTGCTTTTAAAGGCTTCATCAGGTTTTACACCATACCATGTTTTACACCATAAAACGGGTGCGCCTGATTTAAGTGGCGCACCCGTTTGCTTATCTCCGGTTTCAGTGATGACTTCATGCTGGTTGTATCACAAAGCATTACGAACTCCGGTTAACGAATTATACAACCGAGCCACACGGCTCAATTGCTTAAGGCCTTACTTTACCAATACTTTTTTACCATTTATAATAACCACGCCTTTTTGCACCTGCTGCAAACGACGGCCGTCAATACTATAAATAACCTTGGTTGTATTTGCATCGTTTTCAACGCCTTCAATACCCGTATTCTTATCTATTGTTACAATAATATAGCTGATTTTACATGTGCCGTTAGCCGTAAATACAGGGCCTGCCGAAGTACCGGTCCAAACCATGCCATCTATGGTACCAACGTTGGCTGTCATATCAAACTCTGAAGCATCGAATTCTATTTTAGTAACTTTGGCTCCAGCCGAAGGCATTAGGGTAAACCCACCACCAGCATACACACGGAGTTGTACACCATATTTCGAATCTTTCCAAAGGCGAGTCGGTGTATTTCCACTGGTAAAGGTCATCATCACACCATTTTCGATAATTGGAGTTGTGAGTTCGTAGCTTTGTGAGTTGTCAGAAACTGGAAACTCCCACTTATTTTCATTAAAGTTAAAGAGTGCACCATTTTCGGGCACCTTAGGCGCAGCTTTAATTTCGTATTTTGCCTTTACTACTTGACTCATATTACCATCTGCATCGGCTGCCAAAGCTTGCACCTCTGTTGTTTCGGTGAGTTTAAAGGGAGCATCGTAAAGCGTAGCAGATAATGTAGGCTCTGTTCCATCCGTGGTATAATACACTTTCAAGCCCTCTTCGGCATTGAGTGTTACCTCTACCTCGTCTGTATAAATACCGGCTTTGGGCGAGAATACAGGAGGCGTTACTTCTACCAAACGCTGTGCATCCGTAATCACCAAACTTTCAAAGCAGAATTGTCCTGCCTTATCTGGACCATCCGTACCATATGTTGATTTCTCACCCACCGTAAATGAAACCTCAACTGCATCGCCAGTCCAAGTAACTAACCAATTTTCTGTGTCAACACTGACCTCTCCACTGGTAGCCTTGAGTTCGCAAAGGCGTTTTTTTCCCTCTTCTGACACTTTAAAGACAATTTTTGTCATATTCTCACCACGAGTCATGACTTGCACAATATTATTGCGCACCGTACGTACATCGTTGGTTGAACCTGCCACATACGGGTTAACCGGACCTGTCGACTTAAGAGCTCTCACCTCAAAAGGATCTTGCTTGTAAATAATTGAACGATCCGGACCGCTTTCCCAGGCGGAGTTATTTTCCCAAACAATGGTAACTTCTTCACCTCGACAAACAAACATGGCAAGCATAAAGGCCATACATAGTAGTAGTACTCTTTTCATTAGATTCATATTTTAAGATTAAACATGTGATAAGACTACAATTTACTAACTGCACTTGGCAAAGATATTCATTTGTATCTTATATGCGCAACATTTAGTTATTAAGATTTGATAAAATCACTATATTTTCTGCTTCCAGAACCCCTAATATATACATTTGTAAGAATTTAGTTGTCGTTTACAGACCATATTTTGTGCGATGGGCTATAAACATATCACTCTGACTACTTAATAACAGAAAAGAAAGCAATGACAAGCAATTATCTTTTGCCAAAATCCTACTCTTTTTAGAACCTAACATTTAGTATGTTTAGCAAGGATAGCCTGCTTTAATAAAAACAATTACATTTTTTGATACTAAACCTTTTTCTTGAGGGTGAAAAGATATCCATTCACACTGATATACCAACAGCCCTGTCTGAAGGCGTAATCTTCAGACAGGGCTGTATACTTTATTGTTTGCTTAACAAACTGAATTGCTTAGCTTGCCATATTACTTAACAAGCACTTTTTTGCCGTTAATAATATTCACACCCTTTTCGGCCTGTTGCAAGCGACGGCCATCAATGCTATAAATGATTTGCTGGCCATTTTCAGCCTCAACCTTGCCGATTGCATCCGTCTTGCTGAGTGTTACGATGATGTAGCTGATATTGCAAGTATTATTAGCAGTAAATACTACTTCATCAGCCTCACCAGTCCACTTCATTGCTTCGAGTGTACCCTTATCAGCAACCATCTCGAACTTGCTGGCATCAAAGTCTACCATAACAATCTGGTAACCCTTGGCAGCAGTAATGGTCAAGCTACCACCAGCCTTATAAATACGGAGTTGGATACCATTATTAAAGTCGTTCCACAAACGAGTGGGTGTAGAGCCACTGGTAAATGCAAGGGTTACAGGGCCTTCTGTCAGAGGTTCCGTAATCTCAAAAGTTTCTTTGTCGGTCGATACAGGAAGTTCCCACTTATTCTCATTAAAATTGAGCAGGACACCATTTTCAGGTACTTTAGGGCTCTCCTTTACTTTGTATTCGGCCACGGCATTGGCACTTACGTTACCTTCGGCATCAACAGCAATAGCTATTACCTTTGTATTTGCTGTGAGTTTGAAGGGATCCATATAGAGCGTTGAAGAAACTGTGGGCACAGAACCGTCAAGCGTGTAGTAAATCTTATTACCGGCCTCAGCAGTCAGAGTAACGACAACTTCGTCCATATACGTGCCGGCTTCGGGCGAGAATACAGGAGGAGTAACCACAACAGGAGCCTCGCTCAACTCAGCCTTTACAACAAAGTTCTTGATTTCCCAGGTTCCGGCAATTTCGCTGGTCGAGGTGTAACGGAAAGCTACCTGAATTTTCTTGCCATCGTAGGCCTTGAGGTCGGCAGCCGACTCAACAAAATCCCAGTTTTTACCGGTAGGTTCTCCGGTATAGGCCAAGTCGGCCCACTCTCCGCCTTCTACGCGTACCTTTACATCGCATGCAGTCTGGAAGTGCTCCTGCGATGTGAAGAAATTGGCAGCTTGCTCAAAGTTCAGCACGGAATTGGTAGCCTTACCCAAGTCGATAACCGGCGAAATGAGCCAACTCTCAGTTGCATACTTGGTAGAGTTAAAGTAAGCTGAGGCCTTGGCACCATAATTCTGGCCTCCCCAGCTCCATACGTGCTCTAACTCACCGGGCTTGCTGGTGTCCTCAATAACGAATTCACCCAGATTTACGTTAAAGGGTTCTGAAAATACCTCGCCAAGCACGGGTTTCTCAGGATCGGGTGTGGGGTCGGTTCCACCACCGGCACCACCAGTAGTAATCGTGAGGTTGTCGAAGCAAAACTGGCCAGCCTTAGTTGCACCATCCGAACCCAGGTCAGCGTGCTCGCCAACGGTAAAGATTACCTCCTTTGCATCGCCGGTCCAGGTAACCGTTTTAGCTTCTATAGAATGTTCTATAGTTCCTGCACTTACTTGAATCTGGGGCAAACGTTTCAGGCCTTGCTTTGAAAGTGCAAATACGATTTTCGTCATACCTTCACCGGTAGTCGAAACCTTCACCGTTCCATTGGCATAAACGCGGGCATCGTTACTGTTTCCGTTAATGGCAGGATTACTTTTACCTCCGGCTTTTTCCAAAAGAATGGTGTAAGTATCTTGAGTATAGCTCAACGCGCCACCCTCATTTTTCCAATCACTACTTGCGCTCCAAGTTACTGTTACATCGCCCGCAAAAGCAGAGATTGCAGCAACTACAAACGCAAACATAAAGAGTAAACATTTCTTCATACTTGTCGGTTTTAATAATTTATATATGTGATTTTACTTCAAAACTTATGCTATCATCATAATTTAGCGCTACAAAGTTACGCGATATTTAACAGAGTTCCAAAGTCTAAGCATTAAGTTTCTGTAAAACATTCTGTAAATGAGGCGATTTAGAACAATTTCTGCGATAAACGAACATAAAAAAAGGCTGTGACATATAGACACAGCCCGAAGAAATAGAAAGAGTTCTGCAAGGGGGATGCAAACAGAACTCTGGGGAAGGGGAGTTGTTCCACACCGATTCGAACGATGACTGAGAGAACCAAAAACTCTAGTGCTACCATTACACCATGGAACATCCTTTGCATGCGCTTCGTTTCCGAAATGCGTGGCAAAGATAGGAAGGATTTTTGAAACAACCAAGCCTTCCGCGATTTTTATCAGCACAAAACTTAAAAAAATTATTATTCCGCATAAGAAGGCATCTGTTCTTTGGCTTTTACAATCTGCTACCTACATCAAACAACAGCTGTTTCATAACTGTGTAAAACATACATTAAACAACCGAAGAGCCCCTATGCTACACCGAAAATCATTTGCAATAAGCCAGCACATACTTGTTCAACTGTCTTGCCCCCTTCATAAAATCCGGCCCAGCTGTTTGAAGCAGCTGGGCCAGATTATGAATAACAGACATCAGGAGGGCATTGCATACATACTATTTACCTTCTTTCAAGTACTGCAATGCTCTTTGCACGATGTCGTTACGCTCGTTTATAATTTTGAAGTATTCGTTGCGGTCCCAAAGGTCGTATGCAATGGTAGATTTGAGTGTGAACACCAATTCATCGAGAGTTTCTTTTAACTCTTTATCGTCTTTGGGCTCCAGTTTCTTGGTTTTTCCGGCCGAAAAGATTGAATCAGTAAGTGAGGACGGAACCTTATATTCGCGTGCAAACTTTTCGAAAGTATCATATTTCCGCTTTAATTCTTGGCGGTGCTTGTCTACATAGTTGAGCACAGCTTCGTTAATCAGATTGTAACGGCGCAAGCCACGAAAATAAGGTGTATAGGTTGTAGTATCGAGCGGCACAAAGATATCGGGCATAATACCTCCGCCACCATATACTGTTCGTCCTTTTACCAGCGTTTTATACACCTTGGTTGAATCAAGTTTAATGCTGTCGATACAAGTAAATTCGCCATGTACATAACGGTCGTCGAGGTCGCGGTTATATTGCTCTGACTCTCCTTTTACATAAGGCTTTTGGATACATCTGCCCGAAGGTGTATAATAATGCGAAACAGTGAGTCTGATCATAGAGCCATCGGGCAAGTCGATAGGTCGCTGAACCAGTCCTTTACCAAAGGTACGCCGGCCTATAACAACCCCTCGGTCCTGATCCTGCACGGCACCACTGACTATTTCGGCAGCCGATGCTGAAAATTCGTTTACCAAAACAACCACACGCCCTTTGTTAACCATCAATCCGTTGCCGCTAGAGCGTAATTCCTGCCGCGGCATCACCCGGCTTTCGGTATAAACTATCATTGCATCTTTGGGCAAGAACTCGCTGGCAACCTCCTGGGCTGCATTCAAATAACCACCTCCATTAAATTCAAGGTCGAGCATAAGATCCTTCATACCCTCTTTTTGGAGTTTTTCAATTTTCTGACGCACCTCACGTCCCGAAGTTTCGCCAAAACTTTCAAGATGGATATAACCTACACCAGGTGCTATCATATAGGCTGCATCAACCGTATTGAGGGGTATTTTATCGCGTACCACCTTAAAGTGCAGCAACCCTTCGGCCCCCCGCCGTACCACATCGAGTGCAGCCACCGTACCCTTAGGACCTCTCAGTTTGGTCATAATGCTGTCGCGGTCCATCTTGACGCCAGCTATTTTAACGCCATTTACGGCTACGATGCGGTCGCCCGCCAGGATTCCGGCTTTTTCGCACGGTCCTTTGCCAACAACCTGCAATACGAGCAGCGTATCCTTCGACATATTAAAACTCACCCCAATTCCTTCGAAATTGCCTGAAAGTGGTTCGTTGAGTTTCTTGGTTTCTTTGGCGTTGGTGTATGATGAGTGCGGATCGAGTTTCTCAAGCATACCGTTAATGGCATTCTCTACAAGTTTCGACTGGTCTACACTATCTACATAGAGACTGGTTATAGCCACATGCGCCATTTGAAGTTTTCTCAGTTGCTCTACATCGAGTTCACCGCTATCGCCACGCTGGGCACAAGCCGGAAGCGTAAAGAGCAAAGCGATGAGTAATAAAATGTGTTTCATTCAATTATTTGACTTATTTAGGCAGAAGGTGTACACGAGTGTACATCTACCTGGGTTTACGAAATGGTATCAGTCTATTGGAAGCGTTTTTTTTCGAGGTAGAAATTCTGAAACATCCTTACCAAAGGCTATCAGTTCGCGTACCACACTCGATGATATATCGGAGTAGTTAGCCTCGGTAAAGAGGAGCACTGTTTCGACTCCCGAAAGGCGGTTGTTCATTGCTGCTATATCGCGCTCGTACTCAAAATCTTTGACCGAACGCAAACCACGCAATATAAACTGTGCCCCTTCGCGACGTACGAGGTCGACCGTCAGGTCGTTGTAAGCCACTACTTTAATTCGCGGTTCATCGGCATAAAGCCGGCTTATAGCCTCAACGCGCTGTTCGGATGTGAGCAGGCAACGCTTACTGTCGTTCACACCTACCCCAATGACAATGCGGTCGAACATGGGCAGACCACGCTCTACAATGCTGGCATGGCCCACAGTAAAGGGGTCGAACGACCCTGGAAAAATGGCTACCTTCATACGCTATAGTCTGTTTAAAGGCTTAAGGATTATTTTTATCGGTCTCATCTGCTTCAGCCGGATCAAGTTCAACCACCAGGTTGTCTATAATAAAGCCCTGACGCTCCATGGTATTCTTGCCCATGTAGTACTCTAACAGTGAGTTTACATTGTCGCTTTTATGCAGCGTAACGGGTTCAAGACGCATATCAGGACCTATAAAATGCTTGAATTCATCGGGAGAAATCTCGCCCAAGCCCTTAAAACGGGTAATCTCGGGGTTAGGCCCAAGTTTGGCAATAGCCTGCTGTTTCTCTTCTTCTGAGTAGCAATAGATGGTTTCAAACTCTGAGCGGCTGCTGGCCTGCGTTTTACGCAGAATAGCTGCTCCTGCAGCGCGGGCACTGAGAGCTTTGGGTTTTGAAGAGGTTGCTGCCACCCGTTCTTTTTTCTTATTGCGCACGCGGAACAAGGGGGTCTGCAGAATGTACACATGCCCTTTCTTGATGAGTTCTGGAAAGAACTGCAAAAAGAAGGTTATCATGAGCAAACGGATGTGCATGCCATCGACATCGGCATCGGTTGCTACAATCACCTTGTTATAGCGCAGGCCATCGAGCCCGTCCTCTATATTGAGAGCAGCCTGCAGCAGGTTGAACTCTTCGTTTTCGTAAACTACTTTTTTGGTCAAGCCAAAACAGTTGAGCGGTTTGCCGCGCAACGAAAATACGGCCTGCGTGTTCACATCGCGGCTCTTGGTGATAGAACCGCTGGCCGAATCACCCTCGGTTATAAATATGGAAGAATCAAAGCGTGGGTCGTCCTCTTCGGCATCGGTCTTCTTCTTCGATTTGGGTGCAGGATCGTTAAGGTGTACCCGGCAATCGCGGAGTTTGCGATTGTGCAGGTTGGCCTTTTTAGCACGTTCGCGGGCCAATTTAGTTACACCGGCAATAGCTTTACGCTCTTTTTCGCTTTCCTCAATTTTCTGCTTCAAGATGTCGGCCACATCGGTGTGCATGTGCAAGTAGTTATCGACATTTTCTTTCACAAAGTCGCCAATAAACTTGTTAACACTTACGCCCGACAGCGGAAAGGGTTGCCCGTTAAGGTCCTTATCGGGAGCCATAAGCAGCGAACCGAGTTTTATTTTGGTCTGACTCTCAAAGAGAGGCTCTATTACTCGTACGGCAATGGCTCCGACAAGTCCGTTGCGCACATCCTGCACATCGTAATTTTTGCCAAAATACTCTTTGATAGCCTTGGCTATATGTTCTTTAAAGGCACTTTGATGTGTACCTCCTTGAGTGGTGTGCTGTCCGTTAACAAAGGAGTAATACTCCTCGCCATACTGCGAAGTGTGTGTAAAGGCAATATCGATACTCTCGCCGGCCAGGTGCACAATGGGATAAAGGCCGGGGGCAGTCATATTGTCGTTGAGCAAATCTTCGAGTCCGTTACGGCTCAATATGCGGCGACCATTATATAAAATGGTTAGGCCGGTATTCAAATAGGTGTAGTTGCGGAGCATCACCTCGACAAACTCTCCATGAAACCGGTAGTTTGTAAAGAGTTGCCGGTCGGGTTCAAAAAAGATATAAGTGCCATTTTCTTCATCAACCTGCTCTTCGCGGTCGCTGATAAGCACTCCTTTTTCGAAAACAGCCTCGCGCATCAAGCCATCGCGCACACTGCGTGCCACAAATTTGGCCGACAGGGCATTAACTGCCTTGAGTCCGACTCCATTCATACCTACCGAGGCTGTAAATACTGCCGTATCGTATTTTCCGCCTGTATTGAGTTTCGACACGGCATCGACCAATGCTCCCAAAGGAATGCCGCGACCGTAATCGCGTACTTCGGCCGTAAGATTGTCGTGTATGTTTACTTCAATACGTTTGCCGTATCCTTCGTTAAATTCGTCAATACTATTGTCTAAACTCTCCTTAAGCAGCACATAGATGCCATCTTCTGCATGCGAGCCATCTCCCAGGCGTCCGATATACATACCCGGACGGGTGCGTATGTGCTCAGTGTCTTCAAGGTGGCGGATTTTGCTCTCGTCGTAAACAACTTCGGGAGCTGTGGGCTGAATAATTTCTTCTGACATGTAAATAGGATGGTATTGGTTCAAAATCTGCTTGCGCAGGTAGGAAAGTATAAGGTTTTACACCCGGTTTCAAAAATTTACACGATGTGTAAAGAACGCTACAACTGCCCTTTAAAGCAGCGGCGACGCTTGTGCTGTTCGGTTTTAAAATACTGCCACTGGCTTTGTACCTTGTCGTTGAGTTCCAACTCGGGGTTGCTCTCGGCATATTCAAATCCAAGTTCCTGATATACAGGTATGAGCTCTGTAAAAAGCAGTGCATTCACTCCTTTGCCTTGGTAGTCGGGACGCACACCAACGAGCAAAAGGTCGAGCACCTTGGGGCGCTTCCACTTGAGAGCCTTGAGCAGATGGAACCATCCAAACGGAAGCAATTTGCCCTTAGCCTTTTGCAAGGCTCTCGAGAGCGAGGCCATCGATATGCCCACAGCAACAATTTCGTTCTGCTCGTTCTCTACAATACTGACCATACGCAAATCGAGCACCGGCACGTACATATTGACATATTGGTCAATTTGTTTTTCGGTCATGCGCGAAAAGTTGAACAGAGGCTCGTAGGCATCGTTAATGAGCCTGAAAATGTCGTGTGCCACGCCCGATTTGAGCACTTCCTTCTTGCTGGTAAGTTTGCGGGTGTGCAATTTGTACTTACGCGCAATAATATCGGAAATGCGGCGGTGCTTTTCGGGAATTTCGTCGGGAATATAAATTTTCATTTCCACCCAATCTGCACTGCGCTCCAGGCCGAGCTGCTCCATGTGGCAGGGGTAATAAGGATAATTGTAGATGGTGGCCATAGTTGAGAGCTGGTCAAATCCTTCAATGAGCATGCCCTCGGCATCAAGGTCAGTAAACCCGAGCGGGCCTTCGATTTCGGTAAGCCCTCGTTCCCTGCCCCATTGCTTGACAGCCTCTATCAAAGCCTTGCTCACTTCAAGATCGTCGACAAAGTCAATCCAGCCAAAGCGCACGGTCTTTTTCTGCCAGCGCTCATTGGCTCTCCGATTAACAATGGCAGCCACCCTTCCTACAATTTTGCCGTTGCGATATGCCAAAAAGTAGTCTGCCTCGCAAAACTCAAAGGCAGCATTCTTTGAAGGCGAAAAGGTGTTGAGCATATCGTCGTAAAGGTCGGGCACTGAGTAGGGGCAGTCCTTGTAAAATTCGTAATTAAAGCGGATAAAACGCTTCAACTCTGACTTAGTCGTTACTTTTCTTACTTCTACGGTCATGGCCGGAGGGGGTATCATATTTTTAAAAAAGCTATATTTAGCTTGCAAAGCTACTAATTTCTAAATAAAAATCAGATTTTATGTGCTCACTTTCTTAAATCACACGCTAAATAAGCAGCCATGTGCAAAATAATTGCTACCTTTGCAGCGAATTCAGACAAGAGGACAGATTTGGCTGCTTGCAACCTCTCAAAAACAATGCTAAAACTCTCAGACGCTCGTCTTTTTGCACCTTGTAAAAAGTCGGCATCCGAAATGCAACCTGATAGCCGAATCCCACTCTGCCTGTTTCCGCAAAGCGAAAGCAGGCTTATTTATTATCCAAGACCGTGCCTGGCAGCAAGCAACACCTGTTGCCGAAACAGACGACTGCCCACGCACACAAAATCATCAATCAACATGGGATACTTATTTACATCCGAATCGGTGTCGGAAGGACACCCCGACAAAGTGGCGGACCAGATATCCGACGCAGTTCTTGACCAATTCCTTGCTTACGACCCCAACTCGAAAGTTGCCTGCGAAACACTTGTAACAACCGGACAGGTGGTTGTAGCCGGCGAGGTAAAGTCGGAGGCCTATGTCGACCTGCAAGACGTGGTACGCAAAACTATCGCCCGCATCGGCTATACTCAGGCTGCCTATAAATTTGAAGCCGAAAGCTGCGGCATATTCAGCGCTATCCACGAGCAAAGCTGCGACATTAACCGCGGTGTTGACCGTAAAGACAGCACCGACCCCATGGCACAGGGAGCCGGCGACCAAGGCATGATGTTTGGTTATGCCAATAACGAAACCGATACCTACATGCCCCTGCCCCTCTCGCTGGCACACGACATCGTATACGTACTGGCCGAAATTCGCCGCGAGGGCAAAGTGATGACTTACCTGCGTCCCGACTCCAAGAGCCAGGTAACCGTTGAATACGACGACAACCACGTGGCACGCCGCATCGATACGATTGTCGTATCAACCCAACACGATGAGTTCATTACTGCTGAAGAAGCCGGTTCGCAAGAAAAGGCCGACGAAATGATGCTCGAACAAATCCGACGCGACGTTGTCGAAATTCTTATTCCCCGCGTTGTCAAAGAACGAGTAAACACTCCCGAAATCAAAGCCCTCTTTGAACAAGGTAATATTAAATATTTTGTCAATCCCACCGGCAAATTTGTGATTGGTGGACCGCACGGCGATACCGGACTTACCGGACGCAAAATTATTGTAGACACCTATGGAGGTAAAGGCGCACACGGCGGTGGTGCATTCTCTGGAAAAGACCCCTCAAAGGTTGACCGCTCCGCAGCCTATGCCGCCCGCCACATTGCCAAGAACATGGTAGCAGCCGGAGTAGCCGACGAAATGCTCGTTCAGCTGAGCTACGCTATTGGCGTGGCAGAACCCATCTCAATTTTTGTCGATACCTATGGCCGCAGCCGCGTAGAAAAAACCGACGGCGAGATTGCTCAAATCATCAAAGAACTCTTCGACTTACGCCCCGCAGCCATTGAACGCGAACTCGAGCTGCGCACCCCCATTTACGAGGAAACTGCCAGCTACGGACACATGGGCCGCCAGCCGCAAACTGTAATCAAAACTTTCAGCAGTCCCGGCATGCCCGACAAAAAGGTAAGCGTAGAACTCTTTACCTGGGAAAAACTCAACAAGGTGGAAATGATTAAAAAAGCATTCAACCTCTAAATAACTCAGCTGCGGAACTCCTGCACAATGCAGGTGCTCCGCAGCATACGCTATTATCCAATATGCACATCACCGTATACAGCGCATCGAGCGGACAAGTTCCCGAAATTTACATCGAGGATGCACGCACACTCGGCAATCTACTGGCAAAGGGCGGACATACGCTGATTAACGGAGCTGGACGCACCGGCCTTATGGGAGCAACTGCCAACGCTTGCCTGGCTAACGGGGGCAAAGCCATTGGCATCATTCCACAATTCATGATTGAGCAGGAATGGCAACACCAAGGGATGACCGAACTTATCGTTACACCCGACATGCACTCCCGAAAGGAAGAAATGGCCAAACGAAGCGATGCCTGCATTGCACTGCCCGGCGGAGTCGGCACTCTTGAAGAACTACTCGAAATCATCACCTGGAAACAATTGGGACTATATCTCAAGCCCATTGTTATACTTAATACCAACGGATATTTCAACCCCCTGCTCAAACAGTTAGAACAAGCCGTCGACGAACACTTCATGCGCGAACAACATGCCGCTATCTGGCAAGTGGCAAATACGCCTGCCGAAGCCATACAACTGGCTCTTACAACCCCACTCTGGGACCCTTCGGTACGCAAATTTGCAGCACTTTAATGCCAATCAACCCCCGAAGGACTCAACCAACGGTCAACTACCTGCAACTGTCTGACACTGATTATGCAACAAGACACCCTTACACACACCACCATTCAGCCTGTTACCACTGATGAAAGGCCTATACAGCCTGCTAAAACACAGCAGACTGACTCTGCACGTGTATGGAAAAAACAGCAGCAGGTGCCCGACTCGCTGTACAAGCCCGACCCTAAAATCATCAAGCCCCTATCGGCCGAGGAACCCCTATCATGCCTGCCCGATTGGCTCACTGACAATTATTGGAAAAGCGGTCTCGTTGATTTTCAAAAGGAACCTTTCACGCAAAAGCTCGACAGCCTGTCGGGGTTACATACCACCTTGCAGCTACAACCAAGCGGTATGGCCGGCGACCCGATACCCTACCAATTCAAGAACGACAACATCGTGACAATCATCCTGATGGTCAGTTTCTTTCTCGTTGTTTGGGTTATTTCACGCTCGCGCCATTTTCTGCACACACAGCTCAAAGATTTCTTTTACGCACGTAAACGCGAAAATCTCTTTGTTGAGCATACTCAAAACGGCTTCCGCGGACACATCTTTCTTGTTCTCCAAATTTGCTTCTTGCTCGGACTGCTATTTTTTGACTTTACACAAGAAAAGCAAGTCGAGGTATTCAACCAAATTTCGCCTTACCGCATTTTGGGAATGAGTTTCGGCATATGTTGCTGCTACTATCTGTTCAAGTCCAGTTTTTATGCATTTATCAACAATATATTTTTCGATCGGCAGCAAATCGAGATGTGGAACAAAGCCTACCTTTTGTGCCTGCTCGGACTGGGACTTGTACTTTTACCCCTGACCCTGCTGGTTGTATATTTCGACCTCGACTTCAAGAGTTTGACCAACCTTTTCCTTTTCATACTCGTAGTTGACAAAATATTGCTTTTCTATAAGTGCAACCACATCTTTTTCAACTACCGGCTCGGTTGGGTGCATCTTTTTTTGTACTTTTGCACCCTTGAAATCGCCCCTCTGCTAATTCTGCTACGGGCACTGATTTACGCCAACAACTTTCTACTGACAATTAACTAGTTAAACGATAGACGGACTTCCGTCGCAGCTGTACAATAGAGTAATCCATGATCAAGAAGATTCTTGTTTCGCAGCCGAAACCCACTTCCGAAAAATCTCCCTACTTTGACATTGAGGCTAAAGAGAATGTAGAGTTCACGTTTCATCCTTTTATCAAAATTGAAGGACTTTCAGCCCGTGAATTCCGCCAGCAAAAGGTACAGATTCTTGACCACACGGCCATCGTGTTCAACTCTCGCCACGCAGTAGACTTCTTCTTTACGCTCTGCAAGGAACTTCGCGTAACGCTTCCGGAAGATATGAAGTACTTTGCCATTTCGGAAACGATTTCATTGTACATTCAAAAATATGTACTTTACCGTAAGCGCAAGGCCTTCTGGGGAAACAACGGCACATGGTCGGATTTGGTTGCCGTAATGGCCAAGCACAAAACCGAAAAGTACCTCATCCCTCTGTCGGATGTCCACAGCGACGACGTGGCACAGATGCTTGATGCCAAAAAGCTCAAACACACAGAATGTGTCATGTATCGCACGGTCAGCAACGACTATCCGAAGGACAAACCCTTCGACTTCGACATGCTGGTGTTCTTTACGCCTGCTGGAGTAGAGTCGCTGCTCAAAAACTTCCCCGACTTCAAACAAGGCGAAACACGTCTGGCCTGCTTTGGCCCCTCGACCAAAAAAGCCATTGAAGATGCCGGGTTGCGTTGCGACCTGCCCGCACCTACCCCCGAGGCACGCTCCATGACTGCTGCCATCGAAAATTACCTGAAAGAGCAAAAGGGATAAAAAATCCCAAAAACCACATACCGAGTGGCTACGCCTACAGCAAGTATCCCTGCCGCTGGCGTAGCCACTTTCTGTTGGCAAGCAAAGTGGCTGCCAATAGCGCTTTAAATAGCCCGTTCTTAAAATAACCTACCTCTTCAGTCATGCATTTCAACACCTTCCGCAAACCCGAACACCTCTGCCACGACAAAGCTATTAAAGAACTTTTCAGCGCAGGGAGCAAATCGTTCACGATTTATCCTATACGGGCCACATTCCGAACCATGGTATACAGCGGAAACGGACCGCGTGTCAAAGTTTTGTTAAGTGTTTCGAAACGACGACTCAAGCATGCCGTTGACCGAAACCGGGCAAAACGTCAACTGCGCGAAGCATACCGCCTTCAGAAAACCATACTGAACAATGCTCTGCCCGAAAACACGGCTGTTAATATTGCCTTTATTTGGCTGGCCGAAGCCCCTATCCTCACCTACAAGGTCATGGAGCGCATGCAAACCATACTGACACGATGTGGAGAGTACATACAGCGCGAACAACCTGCCAATACCGAGATATGTAACTCAGAATGTAGTGATAACACCCAGACATAGCCACCAACCACTGCCAATCAACTGCTATGAAAAAGCTTCTTATCCTCCCTATCCGCTTTTATCAATGCTACATCTCGCCCATGCTGCCACCGGCATGCAGGTATACACCTACCTGTTCGCAGTATGCCATTGAAGCTATCGAAAAACATGGTCCCATCAAAGGGCTATACCTGGCAATACGCCGCATTATGCGTTGCCACCCCTGGGGCGGAAGCGGATACGACCCTGTACCTTGAAAATACAGCATCCGGATTAGTTTCTGTACAAACCTCTGCAAGATGAAAGACTATGAACCTCTTACAGCCAGTACCCCCCTCTGCCCCATACGCATGAGTCTTCCTCCTGCCGGCACCCCCGACTTCGACTTTCACACCCACAATCTTCAAGCCAGACCGGGCCGGGCCTTAGTTTGCATTCCCCCACACTGGCTGATTAACCCCACTGCCTTTAAACCACGCCAGGGCGTACTTTATGCTGCAGGCATACATCCGTGGGACACAGCCAACAGCAACTGTACGACACTGGCCATGACCCAACTTCCTACCCTCCTCAGCCACCCCCAGGTAGTAGCACTGGGCGAATGTGGGCTCGATGCTCTACGGGGAGCAGACCTTTATGTTCAAGAGAAGATTCTTGTAGAACAGCTCAAACTTGCCGAACAATACAAACTACCCGTTGTAATCCACGCCGTACGCACCACCGACCGCCTGTTACGCCTGCACAAGCAATTAAAGCCTACATGCCAATGGACTATTCACGGCTTTAGAGGAGGTGCAGCCACAGCCCGACAACTCCTAAACGCCGGATTCGACCTCAGTTTCGGAAAAAAATACAACGCCGAAGCTTACGACCTAACTCCCGATACCCGCAAACGCTACGAAACCGACGACCCTCTCAGCCCCGAAGACATGCCCTAAAACCACTATCCGAATCACCACACAAGGCCCCATGCCCTTAAAACTACCAGCCTGCCGTAACCACCCAGCGCATTAGCATTTACAACAGCATACACCAACCCCTCAAAATACACCTAAACACCTTTTGAGCTACGGCAAAACAGGTTGGTTAGTCGGAAAAGTAGCGAAAAAACACTTATTTACTTCCTTTTGCGACCACTTTGACGTAACTTTGCAAAAGCATACGGAATATAGAAACGACAACACGCAACAACCGCTGCACGCCTATAAGCCATACACTACCCATCAACCCGATATAAACCTCTAACAATATACAAACAATGAACTTTGTTGACGAACTCAAATGGCGCGGCATGCTCCACCAAATGATGCCGGGCACCGAAGAACTCCTTGAAAAGGAAATGGTTACGGCATACGTGGGCATTGACCCTACGGCCGACTCCTTGCACATTGGCCACCTATGCTCGGTCATGATGTTGCGCCACTTCCAGCGCGCCGGACACAAACCGCTGGCACTGGTTGGAGGAGCTACCGGCATGATTGGCGACCCTTCGGGAAAAAGTGCCGAACGCAACCTGCTGACCGAGGAGGTTCTGCGTCATAACGTAGCCAGCATCAAAAAACAGCTGGCACACTTTCTCGACTTTGACTCTGACGCCCCCAATGCTGCCGAACTGGTAAACAATTACGACTGGATGAAGGATTTTACCTTCCTTGACTTTGCACGCGAGGTGGGCAAGCACATCACAGTTAACTATATGATGGCCAAAGACAGCGTAAAAAAACGCCTTAACGGCGAAGCACGCGACGGACTGTCATTCACCGAGTTTACCTACCAGCTCTTGCAGGGATACGACTTCCTTCACCTCTACCAGGAAAAGAACTGCAAACTGCAAATGGGTGGTTCCGACCAATGGGGAAACATCACCACTGGTTCTGAACTTATTCGACGCACACTGGGCGCAGAGGCCGAAGCCTTTGCACTTACCTGCCCGCTTATTACCAAGGCTGACGGCAAAAAGTTTGGCAAAACCGAGCAGGGCAACGTATGGCTCGACCGCCGATACACTACCCCCTACAAGTTCTACCAGTTCTGGCTGAACGTGGGTGACGAAGAGGCTGAACGCTACATCAAAATCTTTACAAGCCTGAGCCACGAAGAAATTGATGCGCTCATTGCCGAACACCGCAACGACCCCGGAAAACGCTCCCTCCAAAAACGACTGGGCGAAGAAGTTACCTGCATGGTACACAGCCGCGAGGACTACGAACTGGCACTCGAGGCTTCGAACATCTTGTTTGGAAAAGCCACCAAAGAGAGTCTGCTCAAACTCGACGAAGATACGCTGCTGAGCGTGTTCGATGGTGTGCCGCAATTCGAGGTAAGCCGTGAACAAGCCATTGGAGCCAAAGCGGTAGACCTCTTTGCCGAAACAACCAAATGCTTTGCATCGAAAGGCGAAATGCGCAAACTTACTCAAGGTGGCGGTGTCAGCATGAACAAAGAAAAACTCAGTGCCTTCGATCAGGAAATTACCGAAAACGACCTTATTAACGGCAAATACCTCCTTGTACAGCGAGGCAAAAAGAACTACTACCTCATTACCGTTAAATAACAGGCAATCTTTTTCCTTTGATTACTTATAAGCCCGGCCTTTATGGTCGGGCTTATTTTTATCCCCGACCATTTCAGTTATAAAAGACCGAAAACTAACACTCGCACACAAACACAAAGCTACAGCCTACGGAGCGATACATTTGCCAGGCTGCCAACAATCACATACTACCACCACACACTACCCACGCTAAACCCTGCCCTAATCCAGCTCCAAACTATTCAACCTAACCTTAACCTACTGCCCGCACCAACAACCCGCGTAAACAACCATATACCTCATATTGAAAGCAATACCTCCTGAACTTTACAAACAAGACCCAGCCTTCAAAAGACTCTGCCAACAACTACACACAAAAGCATCAACATTAAAAAAAACACCATATTCTGAAATATATACCCAACAAATTAGACACATCCATTTTACATAAATGTAATGCCCTTAAAAGCACCAAAGTGTCAACCTTTATTTAAAATTATGTTGAAGAACATAATTTGACGCTCATTTATCATGTCTATTATGCATTTATGGCACATAAATTATCTATATATCTAAAAAAGCCCTATCTTTGCCGAAAAATAACCCTATACTTAACATTCAGACCTTGAATCTGTATGATAAACTCAACCTATCACAACTTACCCACATTGCGCAAGCTTGTTCCCCTGCTGCTATTAGTGCCCTCGAGCGGTATGGCAGCCAGCAACACCTTGCTTGCGTCTGAGGTTCTTTCCCAGGTTACAGCCTCCGAATCTGCCTCCTATGCTCCCCAGCAACAGCGCAAGATAACCGGTCGCGTAACTGACCAAACAGGTGAACCCTTAGTCGGAGCCACCATCGTAGTAAAAGGTACCAAAAACCTGACACTGACAGATGCCGACGGTAAGTTCAGTTTAAACATCCCCGCCGGGCACGAAGAAATTGTGGTAACCTACATTGGAGCTAAAGCACAAACCATCAAACTCGAAGGACGCACCACACTTGACGTGCAACTTAACACCGGCGACAACGAACTCAACGAGGTAGTTGTAACAGCTCTCGGTATTGAACGCAAACCCGACGAACTGACCTATGCCACTCAAAAAGTAAAGGGCGACGAGCTGACCCGCGCCAAAGACGCCAACTTTATCAATGCCCTGCAAGGTAAAACTGCAGGTTTGGTCATTACCCCAAACGCCTCGGGTGCAGGTGGTTCTTCAAAACTCATATTGCGCGGTAGCGGCTCAATTCTCGGTAACAACGAACCCCTTATTGTGGTAGATGGTGTGCCCATGGCCGACTTGCGCAGCAACCAAATTGGCGATGCCCTGCTCTCGGGCGGTAATGCTACCGACGGCGGCGATGCCCTTTCGAACATCAACCCCGATGATATTGACAACATTACCATCCTAAAGGGTGCCAACGCTGCAGCCCTCTACGGTTCGAAAGCAGCCAATGGTGTGGTAATGATTACTACCAAGCGTGGACGCGAAGGCAAGGTACAACTCAGCGTATCGAGTTCGATGCTGATTGAAACTCCGCTCGTGACACCTAAGTTCCAAAACACCTTTGGTGCCAATGTTGAAGATTTTGCCAACACCTGGTACAACCCGAACACACCCTTCACTGACCGCCGTTTGAGTATGTACTCATGGGGCTCGGCTATCGGCCGCCTTTCGCAAAACGCGCTCAAGGCTGTTCCCTATGCACGCAATGCAGCTATGGACAATGTGGGCGAATTTCTGCAAACAGCTACCAACTTCAACAATACCATTTCAGCCTCGTTCGGATCTGAAAAAGCATCAAACTACCTGTCGTACAGCAATACCAACTCCAACGGTATTATTCCCGGCAACAAGTTCAACCGCCACATTCTCTCCTTCCGCGAAAACATCCGTCTGTTCAACAACAAGGTTGAGGTGAGCCTCTCGGGTAACTATATTTATCAGGACGCCAAGAACCGCCCGGGTTCAGGTATTTATGCCAACCCCTTGTACGACCTTTACCTGATGCCCCGTAATGCCGATATCCGCTACTTTAAGCATAACTCTGAGGCTTACGGACAACTTTATTACATCAACGCTGTTAATGGTGTATACCCCAAAGCATCGGCCGAAGGCCCCATCCAACTATGGCCCTGGAGCAGCGAGGAAAACCGCAACTCGCCCTACTGGTACCAACGCCGCTTGCTTCGCGACCAAATACGCGAGCGTTTTTACGGAACGGTAGGTGTAAAGGTTGACATTTGGGACGGACTCTCGGCACAGGCCCACTTCAAGGTTGACCGCACCAAGGATACGCACGAAACCAAGACCTACCAGGGTACACGCGCCAAAACTTTCTACAACTCAATTCATGAGTATAACAAGAGTGAAACCAACGAAATATACGCCGACTTTTTGGTAAGCTACGCCAAACGCGTGCGCGACTTTGACCTAAACGCCAACTTTGGTGGTTCGACTCGCAAGGAAAACACCAACTACATGGGCTGGAACTACTGGATGGCCGACTCTACCAGTACGCCCAACGTGTTCGACCCCTCGAACGTAATTACTTCAAAAGGCGACGGCGCACATGTGCCGGTAACCAAGACACAGGCCGAAGACTGGGAAAACTCGCTCTATGCCACCCTCTCGCTGGGCTATCGCGAAATGGCCTTCCTCGATGCCACCTGGCGTTCCGACTGGTCGCGTGTATACACTCAGTTCCACGACTTTGGTACAGGCGATAAGTTCTACTCCTACTACAGCGTAGGCGGTAACGTGTTGCTCAACAAACTGCTGAAACTGCCCGAAGACTTCTTTATCAACCATTCAAAGGTACGCTTGTCGTACTCAGAAGTAGGTAATGCCATCCCCAACCAGGACTACTACGCCTACTTCCATGCCTTTGCCACCGGCAACATTACGGCATCGCAATACCGCAACTTTGCCACTAAGCCGCTGCCCGAAACCGTACGCTCCACAGAGTTAGGTATCGACTTGCGCATGTTCAACGACAAGTTGCTCTTCGACTTTACCTTCTACAACTCAGTCATGCTTCACCAATGGTTGCCTCAAGCTGCAGCTACTGGTGGTTCGCTACCTCTGAACTCGGGTAAAATCCGCAACCGTGGTTTCGAAACCACACTCTCTTATAACTTCCAGCTCCCTTCGTGCAACTTTAGTTGGAAAACGGCGCTGAACTACTCATATAACAAGAACGAGATTCTGGAAACCTACGGCGATACGGACACTCCCATTATTACCGACCTGGTTTACCAAGGCGGACTCAAAGCCCGCTACGAAGTGGGCAAGCCCTACGGCGAACTTTACGGACGTGGTTTCCTCTATGGTGCCGATGGTAAGATTCAACTCGACGGTGATGGAGTACCCATGCTAAGCGGTACTTACGACACTTATCTGGGTAATGCCAACTCGCCCCACCACCTGGGTTGGAGCAATACCTTTACCTGGAAGAATCTGAGTTTCTACTTCTTGATTGATGGTAAGATTGGCGGCAACGTCATCTCTTACACTGAAGCCTTGATGGATGCTTACGGCGTATCGGAACGCACGGGTAAGGCCCGCAAGTCGGGTATCACCTACCTGAAGAAGAGTGTAGTAGGCGGTGTCGAAGTCATGCAGAGTGTTCCTGGCATTAAATTGCCCGACGGACAAATTGTATCGGCTCAAGACTACTACCAAAAGATTGGTATGGGCGAACCACTGCTGACCGAATATACCTACTCGGCCACCAACTTCCGCCTGCGTGAAGCCTCGTTGGGTTACACCTTCCGCAACTTATTCGGCGAACAGCGCGACTTGAGTGTATCGTTTGTAGCCCGAAACCTCTTCTTTATCTACAAGGATTCACCGGTTGACCCAGACATCTCGGTATCGACCAGCAACTCGTACAGCGGTATCGATGCCTTCAGTATGCCCAGCACCCGTAGTTTTGGTCTGACCATCAAGGCCACCTTCTAACAACAAACTATCACACTGCTCGGAACCCGCTCATCCCCCCATCCGATGAAGGGTTCCGGCAGTTACCAACCCATTCCTACCTCAAATTGTTTGAACAAAATGTTTGAATCTTCCTTCATAAAAAGACTCACGGGCCGTGCCGCTGGAATCATGCTTGTGCTGGCTGCATCAACCAGCCTCAGCTCTTGCTATGACTCCATGCTCGATTACGAAGGCAATGCCAGCGACATCCAAACCGATGGCAACTCTTCCAGTTCGGGAACCCTGGCCTCGGTTGACCAGGCTGTTGGCTTTCTTCGCGAAGCACAGATGCTCGTAATCGATGCCCGCGAACATAAATACCAATACCAACGTTCGTTTATCAGCGACGACGTGGCCGGCTATATGTCAGCTCCTCACAACTTTGACGGCCGACTTGTATCAACCTTAGCCTTCTACTCAGGTTTTGCCTCTGGTCCTGAAGCCAACCTTCGATGGGTGGCACAACAAGTTATCCCCGTAATCCGCTCGTGCGATACACTCCAAATTGCTCCACTTTCGGCTTTAGGATCCATCCTCTTCAGCGACGAATGTCTGCAATACACCAACGCACACGGCCCCATGGCCATTAAAGACTACAAGGCACTCAAGGAAAAACACCCGCTGACCTACCAAAAGCAAAGCGAAGTTTACTCCATACTCTTTGACGACCTTGTACGCGCCGACTCCCTGCTTGCCGAATATCAAAAAGCCCCCAATGAGGCTATCGATGCGGCCATTGTCAGCACAGACCGCATCACTCAGCAAAAGGGCGCCGAGGCTATCGTTAAGTATTGGCGTAAATATGCCAACTCGCTTATCTTGCGAATGGCTATGACGGCTGTCGACGTAGAAGGATACACCGTTAAAATCAATAACGAAACCAAAACCGTTAAACAACTTGGCGAAGAGGCTGTACAGCGCGGTGTGCTTATGCCCGGCGACAAACCTATCGCCCTGATTTGCGGTTCGGGTACCGACGTCGGCTATCATCCGCTCTATAAAATTGCTAATAACTGGGTTGACTCACGCCTGAATGCTAACTACCATAACTACCTGGTACGCACGCAACACCCCATTCTCGACTTTTGGTTTGCCAAAAATCAAGGCGAAATCAAAAATGCGAAAGGCGCAACCATGGGTAAGGAAAAGCAACATCTCAGCGTGCGCTCCGGCATGAAGCTCAACACTGCCGGTATGACGGCACAAACTTACCAGTACTACTCCAAGTTCACCCTTAACTTTGCAGGCGAACCGCTCTCACTCTTCAAAGTTGAAGAAACCCAATTCCTTCTGGCCGAAGCCGCACTCAGAGGATGGGCCGTTGGCGGTAGCGACGAAGACTTTTACAATGCCGGTATCCACGAGTTCTTCAAAAACCATGCTTTCTCTGAACAACAGTACGAAGACTATATGAAGTGGAAAGGTATGGGAAATATTGGTACCGATGAAAATCATTATGAAGGAGCCGTATACCGCGATTTCCTCAACAATGAAAATGACTTGCCCAAGTACGAGGGATACTACAAACTCAACAATTCGCTCGGCTTGCCTGCCAATGCCGATACCAATCCTTACCTAAACAATTCAAAGGAACAGCGCCTGCAAAAAATCATTACGCAAAAGTGGATAGCCCTCTTCCCCATGTCGCTCGTAGCATGGACAGACTATCGACGCACCGGATACCCCGTATTGTTACCCTACTGCCCCTTTGCCTATAACTACTCGGACGGTTCGCTCGACGAGCCACGCTACAACTGGAAAAACGGCAATATTACCAACGAGGGTGTAACCATCCGCCGCATTCCCTACGACACCAGCGACAGCGAAGTAGCTAAGGAAATCGAAGAATCGGCAGCTCCTGCACTCGATGCCGAAACAACCGGCCGCAGCCTCGGTGACAAGCAAGGCACCCGCCTGTGGTGGGACGTATTCCCCAAAAAGAAACTACAATAATTTTATAATCTTATCTATGAAACGCTTCTTATTCTCAACCGCCCTATTGGCTACCGGAACAGCCTGTTGGGCGCAGAGCGTACCGACACACGAAATGTACGTGGACTTCGGCGAAACTAAGTCGGAGAACATTGTTGCTATGCTCGACAAGTGGCAACCGGGACAAAACTTCAGTTCGGATGCCGACTACAAGGACGAAAACTTCTTTATCGCCCGTGTACCTCTAAAACAACGCTTCTTTAACGAAGCTACCCAGGCCAATAAAGACCTTAACGACGAAAACAACAAGAACCTCTGCTGGTGTGTGCCTATCGGCGAAATGACCAAAAAGTGGGGTCCTCTGCCCCGTTGGAACTTCGACGGCGATAACTTTAACATGTGGCAGTATATCAATATTCACGCCAACTGGTCGAATAGCTGGTGGCGTGTACCCGGCTCGTTCAACGATGCTGCCCATAAGAATGGTGTGCGCACAGGCTGCCTTTACTTTATTGACTGGGCATCGTCTGTTACCGAACAAAGCAACGCCGGCCGCATGCTCGGACAACTCTGTGCCAAAGACAGCAATGGTAAATTCAAATACGCCAAAAAACTCATCCAGTTCCTCCGCTACTATGGTATCGATGGTATCGGCTTGAACCCCGAAGGCTCATGGTCATCTACGCTCAACGAAAACTTCTCGTCGTTCCTTGCTGAGTGCCATAAAGAGGCTAAAGCCCTTAACTTCCCCTTCCACGTAGAATGGTATGCATTCGTGTCTAACTATGGTGCACTCTCCGATAATGGTTGCCAACTGACCATTGGAGGCAACGATAAGTGGTTCCAAAAGAATGGCGAGGCTGTTACCGATGTATTCTTCCTCAACTACAACTGGAGCGATTACGGTCTTGCCGCATCTGCTGACGCAGCCAAACAACTCGGACGCAGCACCTTCGACGTGTATGCAGGCTTCGACCAACAGGGACGCGGTTATGGCGGTACTGGTAACGCTGGCTGGAATGCCTTGATGAAACACCCCGTGAGCATCGTAGTATGGGGCGGACACGACCGTAGCCAACTCTATGCAAGCTCAACCGAGGGCGGTAACTCAGACCTCAGCGTACAGCAGGAATATCAAAAGAAGCAAGAACTGCTCTTCACCGGTGGTAACCGCAACGTACTGAACCTTCCGCCGCTCAATACAAAATACAACGTTACTCCGACCTACAACGATCTGAAAGACTGGCATGGCTATGCCAAAGCCGTTCGCGAACAATCTACACTCAGCGAACTTCCCTTCGTTACACGCTTTGGATTAGGTAACGGCCTGGCACTCAAAAAGGAAGGCGTGACAACCTTTAAACATAAGTGGTATAACTTAGGTATGCAAGATTACCTGCCTACCTGGCGCTGGTGGATTGACAATGGCGATGGCAAAACAGTTCCTGCCGATGCTATTCAAGCTGATTTCACCTTCGACGATGCCTGGTATGGCGGCTCTTGCCTCAAACTTCATGGTGCAACGGCTAAATCGCACATCCGCCTCTTCAACACGCGCTTCAAGGTAACAGATGCCAACGATGAGTTCTCTATTACCTATAAACTAAAGAATGGTGCAACTCCCAACCTCAAACTTACTGCATCGAAAATTGGCTCTGAAAACAACTTTGCATCAGTAGCAGTTCCTGCCGAGAATGTTGAACGTGATACTTGGACAACGGTCAAGTTCAAAGCTTCTGACTTTGGCCTCAAGAGTGGTGAGACCATTGCCTGTTTAGGTCTTGAAGTTGCAGGTACCGAGGCTAACTACGAGTTGCTGCTCGGTGAGTACAGCATCATCCCCGCTAACTTCAGCGAAACTCCTGTACAACCCGTTATCAAGCACGCCGAAGTAATGAAGCGTGTTTACAACCGCGCAGATATCAAGGTTACCTTTGACCTTCCTTTCAACGGCCAGCGTCCTGCTGAATACGAAGGCTGCCCCATCTACAACGAAGAAGTTGGTGCGTGGTACTACGAGATTTATGTAAAGCAAGGCGAACAACAACGACTTGTTGCTACCACTACTACCTGGGCCTCGTATGTAGTTGATGCTCCGCTCGACAGCAAGGAATCAACAATCCAAATCGGTGTACGTGCCGTAGGCCGCGATGGTAAGACCCTCTCTGACATCACTTGGAGCAAGGAGTTGGAAAGCCCGCTCACTATCATCGAAACCCTTACACTCGACAAGGACATCATCAAGCCCAATGAAGAATTCACCATTGGATTCGAAGATCCCAACCATGCCGTAGCCGACATCAGCATCCTCAACTCACTCACCGAAGAGGTTGTAGCCAGTGTCAAGGGCGCACGCTCACTCACTACCAGCCTGCCCGAAACCGGTTCTTACGACGTAACCGTAACTAGCGAAGGCAATACCACTACCAGCCGTGCACTCATTTTGGTTACTCCCGAAGCAACCGGTCGTCTGCCCCAAATCAACGATATTAAAGCAGACAATACTGAATTTGCCATTGACGAGAACAATAAGGTTAACTTTACTGCCGACATTAATAAGGGTACCACTTTCAAGCGCGGTAACCGCGATATGGATTGCACCGTTTCGAAGTCACTCTATATGAAGGAGCCCTATCAGTTGACTGTCGACTCTAAGGTAATGAGCGAGTACAATAACACCTCGTTCGCCCTTTGGTTCAAAGTTGAGAAGTTTGAGCATGCTTCGCTCGGTACGTTGCTCATGACCAAGGTTAACCGCAACTACCCCGGCTCTTGGACTGAAAAGGTTTGGGGCGAAATGTGGACTGCTATCCGTCCGGCCCACTACGCAGCCAACAACAACCTTCACTACGATAACGCAGAAAACGAACTCTCTGCCTGCGCCGATGCACCTGTTGCCGGTACTTACAATTATGAGCACAACAACGATGTTGATGGTATCAGCCGAGGCTACTCACTCTCACCCAACACCTGGTATCACTGCTGCGTTGTAAAAGAAGGCCGTCGCCTTCAGCTCTACCTTAACGGCAAGCGCCTCTTCGATGTACGCACCCGCGGTTGCGGTCCTAAGGACTGGAAGGGAGCCAACTTCTATGTAGGTGGTTCAATGACCAACCTGGCCAGCTTTACCGGTTGGGTTGATGAGGTTCAGGTATGGAGCAAGGCTCTTACCGAAACTGAAGTTCGCGAAGCCATGAATGGCTATATCGTAGCCCCCGAAGGTCTTGAAGGCTACTTCACCTTCGAAGAACAGGAAACCGACCAGGATGGCAACATCTACTTCCCCAACATGGGTAATGCTGCAGCTGCTGTTCCCGGTGCCTACATGACTATTGGCAAAGAGGAGAATGGCTACACAACCGACATCAAGCAGAATCAGTTGACCACGGCTCTCGGTGTTCCTGCCGTTGAGGGTTCACTGCCTATCACCTTCGAATCGTCGAAGTGGATGCTTGAAGGTGCACAACTCGACAACTTTACCGATAATAGCGCCAGTGCTACTTACAATAAGGTTGGTACCTTCCCCGTAACGCTCACTATCACCAACTCTTGGGGTTCTACAACCAAAACCATCAACGACTACATCGTTGTAAAAGAGTCTACCGGTATTGACAATGCTACCAACAGCGAAGGCTACATGGTTTACCCCCGCCCCTTCGAGGATAAAGTTAACCTGCTCTTCGCCGAAGAAGGCAACTTCGAAGTTATGGCTTTCGATGCCCAAGGTAAGCGCGTGGCACAACGCGTATACCAGGCTTTGGCCGGCGAGGTAAGCGAACTTTCACTCGCAGGCGCTACCCCTGGAACCTACATCATTACCATCCTCAAAGATGGTAAGTGCGTACGTTCCGTTAAGGTTCAAATGCGCTGATACCCCTAATTCATTTAGCGTCCCCCTCTCCTTACATCATGGAGAGGGGCGACTGCTAAAACTACTACGAACTTAAACCCAATCAGTCTTCATGGCTATTCTACCTATCCTATCCAGGTTAAAGCAAAACCTCGGACAGACAATCCCCAACATTTCACAAAGAGCCATGCACACCTGTGCTACCGGACTCTCTGGTCTTTGCCTATTGCTTGCAGCAGGTTTGACGAGTTGTTCTGACGAAGGCGACCTCATCACACCCACTTACCAAGACGGTGCCCAGTTTATCGCCTATAATTCGGCAGACAACTACAAAGGCTCGCACAACGTACTTCTGGAACGCTCTTCGGCTCTCGAATTCTGCAAAGTTGAAGGTGTTCAGCCTACCGACGAGTTTGCTGTACGAAACAACGAAACCAACGAGTACACTTATCTTGACTGGGGATACAAATATGCAGGTCTGCAAGGTGACGAAGACGGTTACTACCAGCGTGTATACTATAACGACACCATCCTGGTAGGACTCGGATATGCCGACAACTGGCAGGTCAGCGACTACGACCTGCTCCTGCTCCGCGGCAACCAGGCACAACTCATCGATAAATTCCATTTTTGCATCCTTACCGATGTCGAAACTGATTTATCAAAACTGCAAGGTGGTGTAATCAACATCAAAGCCAAAGGATGGGACAATCCGGGAACGGGTATTCCTATCGACTCTTTGGAATACGTTGAAAAAGTAACTGGAAAAACAGTTTTTAAAAAGGCATCTGACTGCAAAGGAAACGGAAGCGAATTCGAAATGTCAACCTTCGAACGCGAAAACTTTGAAACCGGTGATTACGAACTTTGGATTGCACGATGGAACGATGGACTGCGCCAAAAAATTTGCGAGTTCAACTACTTCAACTTTGCATTTGTCGATTCCGACCCTATGAGCAAGAATGCCGAAGGTCAGTACCAACTTAAGTTCTACGTCAAGGAGTTTAGCGAAAAGGATAACTTTACCATCACTACGCAGTCACCGTACACCAACTACTACGTTGACCAACGCATCCCCTTCGATGAAAGTTGCTACGATCCTACAACCAAAATCTACACCTACACGCTTCTTGACGAATGCTGGCGCCGCGACCCAGAGCCCGGCATCAAGTTTATCGCCAACTTGAACATTAATGGTGTACGAACCAATGTTACGGGTACTGCCAGCCTCCCTAAATAAGGCTGACTACCCAATAACCTATTAACTATAAAAGTCCGAAAACTGATATTCCAAGGGCAGCACCTTTTACAAGCTATCTCCCATGGTTCTTCAGTTTCCGGACTTTTTTTATTGCTATCGGTCTACATGCAACATGGTTACCGGCAAAGCCTCACATCCACTTTTAGGATGGCAAAATCACCAGGCATCACTCCCACCACTTTCAAATTCCTCCCGCTGCATCTCTGCACACGTACTTAAGCAATCTGCAGACAATACACGCATTGCAACTCCCTTCAATCCTTACCTACTCAGCCAACAAGGGCCGACCCTCATTTATAAGAGAGTCGGCCCTTGACATAAGAAATAAAGGCAGAGCACACATTATATGATCCTGCAACTATCAGGTAGCAGCAGACCGCCATGTGCACCGTTTAATTCACTCACAAGCTAGTCGGCAATCAGCGAAAACTCGGCAGCTGAGGCAAAATCTTGCCCCTGTTGCTCACTGAGAGCCCTCAAACGGATGTATCGAGCTTTAACGGGATGTTCAAACTCCACGCGCTTCAGGTCAGCATTACACTCAAAACTTCCTTTACATACGGGTTCGCCCCAAGTCTGACCATCGTTGCTCACATAAATCTCAAAGTCCTTTATCCAGCCATTCTGCCCGTCCTGACGCGGCAGTAGACTAAAGCCCTTCATCAATTTCTGTTCGCCTGCATCAAAGTCTACCCAATGCGGATACTTGGCCAGTGTGATAGAATACATGGTGTGCCAGATAGTGGTTTGCTCACCATCGGTCATAAGTTTGGCTTCGCCACCACCTGGTTCCTGCGACGAGGCAAACACTACCTCGAGCGGAATGATAGCTATTTTATCGTAGCACATTTCAACACTCAACTCCGGATTCTCGCGATACCAGGCCTTTACCTTACCTCCTTGCCGCATGTTAACAGGTCCACTATAGGGCTGCGCTTTGGACGAACCATTCAAGGAATACATGATGGTACGATTGGTTGCTGCCGAAGACATGGTGAGCACTCCTGCCCGGCTGCGCTGCAAACTAATGGGACGTTCGCCCGAAGTCGAAACCTTGGTAGTTTCTGTAATCTGTGCAGGCATAGCGCGTGCGATGGTCAACGGACGAATTACAAAACCAAAATTATAGTTTGTACTCAAAGTCTGATCGGGTGCAAGCGGACCACCTTGACCACAACTGGCACCTCCCAATCCGGTTACTTTAGCATCGAGATGCAAGTGTGTACCTGTTGATGGGGGCAACTGATAAGCGTGAGCTGCCAACGTCATTTCCTGCTGACTCCAGGGCAATGCCGAAGCCGACATGATGCTGTCTGCAATAAAAGTCACGCCCTGGCCCCTATCGTTAAGCAAGGCACACCAGCGTACGTCCTCCCGGTTACCCTGTGCCTGTGGCTTGGGCAACATAATGCCTTGTTCGGCTACTGTAGAACTATGCAATTCTATAAACTGCCCGTCCTTACGATCGCTATAGTTGTTAATCGGACCGCGGCCATAATAATGGTAATGCTTCAGTTCGGCCGGCAGCTGCAACGCATAGCCTATACGAGGCAGCACAACCGATGAGAGCGAAGCCGATATAGCACTTTGCAACTCGATAGAGCCATCAGGATAAACGGTATAAATCTGATTCGTTATAAACTTAAAGTCGTTGGTACCAAGCGGCTTGCTGTTGTGGTCAAAACGATAGGTTTTATCGGGCGTACGGTCGCGGTTGCCATAGTACTGCTCCGAACCTTCGGGTGCCTGGCTCTCTACTACATAGCTCAACTGCAGGGTTCCATCGGGTTTAGCCACACTGCTTGAACTCAGCACCCGGTGTTCCAGATTGTACAGACCAAAGCGGAACCAGGCATTGGGATATCCAATGCCAGCATCGTTATCGGTGGGTGCTCTGAAAGCATCGAGTTTAGGACCTTCGCCCTCGCGTATAATGGTTTGATTACCATAGTGCAACGCATAGAGCGATCCTGTTTGATTGTCAAAGATTGCCTTAAAGTCCTTACCTGAAACCTCAAGCAAATGACCGTTGATGCGTTGCTGCAGTTTATTGCCTACAGCAGCCACCTTTGCCAGTGCGGGCGCAGGTTGCAAGGCTGTGCGCACAGGCAGCTGCTCTTCCATCTGTACATAGCCTTTCTCGGCCCAAGGCATATCGTTAGCCAAACAGAACTGTACCTTTACAAAATACTCGCTCTGCGCATCGAGCTGCTCATAGTTGTAGGGCAGCGTATAATGAAGCTTTTCGCGTGGTCCAATTGGCTGGCGCGGACCCTTAAAGTCCTCGCTTTCCATAACCTTTACTCCGTCTTTCCAAAGCGACCACACCATTTTGCACGCCGTAAGCGGCTCAAAATAGTTTTTGTTAAACACTTCAATACGGCCTTTAGTCATATCTACGGCCTTTACCCCTATATTTTGGTACACTTTCTTCACTTCGTAATACTGAGCCTTAGGAGTAAGGTCCGGACGCATCACACCATTCATGCAAAACATGCCGTCGTTCGGCTTATTATCATAGCCAAAATCACCGCCAAAACCAAAGTAACGCTGCCCCTTGTCGTAAGCATAAATTGCCTGGTCTACCCAGTCCCATATAGCACCACCCATAAAAAAGTTGGTACTCTCAATGGCTTGCCAATAGTCAGCTAAATTTCCACAGGCATTACCCATAGAGTGAGCATACTCCGAAATGTGATAAGGGTATTTTATGGGATAATTTCCCTTTACCGCTCCCTGCACCCAGGGGATGGAGGGATACTGGTTCGAACCTATATCAACAATGTCGTTATTACGCTCGTATTGCACCGGACGCGAGGTATCGTAACGCTTAATAGCCTCGTAACAGTCAACAAAGGTTTTGCCCGGACCGGCCTCATTGCCCAAACTCCACAATACAACCGATGGGTGATTAATGGTGGCATGCACCATCTCCATGTTGCGTGCAATGTGAGCTTTTCTGAACTCCGGAACATGCGAAAGGCTTTCTTTGCCGTAGTAATACTGATGGCTTTCAAGGTTAGCCTCGTCCTCCAAATAGATGCCATACTTGTCGCAAAGGTAATACCAGTAGGGAGCATCGGGATAGTGCGAGTTGCGCACGTGGTTAATGTTGCCACGCTTCATAAGAAAAACCTCTTTTTCCATCTGCTCACGCGTCACATAATGTCCCGTTTCGGGATTATTTTCGTGGCGGTTCACGCCTTTCATCTTGATAGGCTTGCCGTTCAGGTAGTAGTAGCGTCCAGCCAGTCCAAACTCATCATGTTCGGCCGGTGTATCCTTGATTTCAATTTTCCGAAATCCCACAATTGTCGAAAAGGTTTCGACCGTGCGGCCTTTTCTATCCTTCAGTTCGCCTACCAGGGTGTAACGGTAGGGTGCCTCTGCGCTCCAGGGCTTCACCTTATTACCAACAGGCAAAACGGCTGTCGTTTCGATTTCGGCAGCACTGGCGAGTTCTGACACAGGAGCCGATACGGCTACTTTATCAACCAGTGTATTGTCATCGCTATAGAGTTTGTTGGCATACAGCGTGTACACTATACTGTAACCCTTGGCTTTGCGTGCCGAGAGGTTTTGCACCTGTGCTGTAATCTTGAGCGATGCCTGCGTGTAAGTTGCGTCGTAATCGGGAATGGCCTTGAAGTCTCTGACCTGCACTTTGGGCTTTGCTGTCAACGAAACATTGCGAAAAATGCCCGGCAGGCGAAACATATCCTGGCTCTCGAGCATAGAGGCATCGCTGTGGCGGTAAACTTCGACTGCCAGCAGGTTCTCAGCCCCGACACGAAGGTAGGGCGTAACGTTGAACTGCGCCAGGTTGCGCGAGTTTTTCGAAAAGCCTACATACTTGCCGTTTACATAAAGGTAGAAAAAAGAGTCAACACCATCGAAGTTAAGATAGATTTCTTTTTCTTTCCAATCGGCCGGCACCTTAAAAGTACGGCGATATGCCCCTACTTCGTTACGGTCGGTATAGGTAAGCCAGTCGGTAGGCGGGGTGCGCATCACACCTCCCTTCCAGTCGCCCTCTTTAACCGCATGCTCAAATATTACACGTTGGTTTGAGTAGATGGGCTTGCCATACTTAAAACTTCCGTCGCGCTGTAAGCCTGCCACATTCCAGTTCATGGGCACCTGTACACAATCCCAATCCGAAGCATCGTAGTCGGTACGGAAAAAGTTTTGGGGGCGCTCATCGGGGGTTTTGGCCCAACGAAACTGCCATTCGCCGTTGAGCGAACGCCACAACGAACTGTGTTCGGGCAATACCTTACGAGCCTCATCGACCGAAGCAAACGAAAAGAACCATGCATGGGGCTGCTGTTTGTTGTACGCTACTGAGTCGGGACTTTGCCACTCCCAGCCGGTGGGAGCAGCCATTTGTCCGTAATAGTAGCCTTCGAGGGGCACATGCTGTGCCCATACAGGGGCAAAGAGCATACCTGCAAGCAAACTTAAACTTGTTTTACGCATAATGGGGTGATAGTTGGGGTATTGACAAACCATGCCTCTCGGGGCAAGACGCAACCAGGCGTCTGCTCCAAAAACTTTAAATCAAATGGTTTCGTGGAGCTATTTGTCACAATAGATTGTTAAGAAGTTTGGTTATGATACAAAACTGGGGTACACTGCGGCTCAGCGCATGCAGCGCTTAAGCACCAACCGGCTTTCAGGACCCATATTGAACAGTAAATCGGCCATACTCAAGTTGGGTAAAAAACCAGTGCGCTCGGCAAACACCTGCCAATAAGGCTGTGCCTCAAAATGAGCATCGCTCCCCACAGGAGCCTTGGGCGAAAGCAACACACGCAAATCGGTATCGGCCGCTTCAGGATGAGCTATATAGGCTTCAGACTGCGTTACATGTGGTTGCAAGTCGAGCAGGTTGAGCAGAAGTTGCTGCAATTCGGCATTAAAGTCGACCAGGTAATTAAACTTACGCTCGTAAAGGAGACGGAAATCGTCGGCGTAGTATTCAAAATAAGGGCTGCTCTCGTAGGCTGATGTAAGGGCGTTCCAGTGCAGATGACGCCAATTTCCGTGTTCTGAAATGCGGATGTCACGCATAGCTTTGCTGCCCGATCCACTACGCTCCACGGGTATAGTCAGAGCCAAAGGGCCATCGGGGGTAGCTATGTAGCAGCGGTTGCGGTAGGTTTGCTTTACATAATGTTCGAAGCGGTCTTCAACAGCCTTACCGGCTGCATAAAGATGAGCATAGTATTGAACTGGGGCCAGATAGGCCGACGATAGTATAAGCATAAATCAATTTGGTTTTACTGTAACTGTGGCTGGTATTGGCTATCGGAACTTCGGCTAAACCGAACCCTTATGCAGCACATTTTATACCGGGTATATATACCTTTACACACGCTTGTTGGCTGCAACAGCCTTACCAAACAGTTGCAGCCAACAAGTGCAAAGTGCCTATCAGGCCACATTCAGCCTTTTTTACGGGCTATGGGCATAATTTTGCCAATAAGCAGTTCGTGGGGCACCAATGCATAGGCATCGGGCCGCATTTCTATCCAATAATAATTCCGGCTGAGTTTAACCTTTTGCTGCGGCTTTCCGTTGAGCATGAGTTGGCTGTTACCCTGTACAGCCACATGGCACTGCTCATAACGCTGCATTACATGAGCCAGCAAGTGTACGTTGGCCGGCGTAACCGTCACACTGCCGGATGGTCCAGGTATAACAAGGGGTTGTGCATCGGGCGAGGTGCGCGCGGGCAACACCAGTTTGCGCATGGGGTCAAGCCACACGGTATCGCCGGGCAATGCGCGGCATACGCCCACCGTTGGCACACCGGCAAAGATATAGCCGGCTGAACGCGGCAAATTAAAAAGAATGCAGTCGCCCACTTGCGGCATGCTGTTCCCCCAACGGTGATAGCCCCAAAGTTGGGTGCCTGGCAAACGCAAGCCATAGCTCAAGCGATTGACAAAGACGTGCTGACGGGGTATAAAGCCAGGCAATGCGGCGTCTGAAGGCAAACGCATGTGGGTTACGAGCAAGCCCCGTACGGCCAACAGTAACAATACAGTCAGCAGTACAGAGCTTACGTATTTGCGAAATAGGCTCATAGCGGTTATTTAATGTCCCATACACGCTTAAAGAAGCGGTTCCAGCGGATTCCCCCATCAAAGAGTCCGTAATCGGGGTCAAGCGATAACCACACAAAGAGTGGTTTACCAACTACGTGGTCTTCAGGCACAAAACCCCAGAAGCGGGAGTCGGCCGAATTGTCGCGGTTGTCGCCCATCATCCAATAATAGTCGAGTTTGAAGGTGTAACTTTCGGTTTGCTTGCCGTTAATGTATATTTTACCATCGCGTACCTGCAAATCATTTCCTTCGTATACCCGGATGGGACGTTCGTAAATAGGCAGGTTTTTAAGATCGAGCTTGAGGCTTTCTCCCTTTTTAGGAATCCAGAGCGGGCCATAGTTGGCCGAGGTCCAGTTTTTGGCCATGTTTTGCGGATAGAGCCAATCGGAGGCAGGCTTGGCTTGCTTGATTTCCGAAACCAGGTCGGGGCGCTTTTCGAGGGCTTGCTTGGCAGCCCGCGTAAGGGGCATCCACACCACATTGCCGTTGCGCGAGGTGTAAAGGTCCTCGTCGGTAATTCCTAATTCTTTTTTCAAGTCAAGGGGTATGTCTTGCTTAAAGGTCACCTCGTAGGCATATTGCACCTGTTCGGGTTCGGGGTTGGGCTTGCCGTCCAGATAAATAATATTGTTCTTAATCTGGAGTGTTTGTCCGGGCAGGCCGACGCACCGTTTAACGTAGTTTTCGCGACGGTCGGTAGGACGCGAAACTATGTCGCCGAACTGTGCATTCTCTTGCCGCATAAAGGCAGTACCTGCTGCATAGAGCTGCTGGTAAGCCGCCTGCTGCTGAGCATAGCTCATGCTGTCGGTTATAGCCGATGAGAGGAACTGGGGCAACTCATTGGGATTGTCGGTATTGGTGGCCAACAACTGATCGCCCATCTGGTAGGCCATACGGTAGTAGTCCTGGTTTTGCTGATTAAGAGCTACGGTATCGCCTGCGGGATAGTTGAACACAACTATGTCGTTGAGCTGCACTTGGCCTAACCCCTTTACACGTCGATACTCCCAATGGGGCCACTCGCTATAGCTGCGACAATTCAATATAGGCAGGGTATGTTGCGTTAGCGGCATGTAGAGCGGTGTTTGGGGCACACGCGGACCATACGACAGTTTGGACACCAAAAGGTAGTCGCCTGTCAAAAGGGTTTTTTCGAGCGAGGAGGAGGGTATCACAAAGTTCTGAAAAAAGAACTGATTGAGAAAGTAGATGGCCACCAGGGCAAAAACAATAGCATCGACCCAACTCATCAGGAAACGAGTAACAGGCCCTACCTCGGGCTCACGCCACCAGCCCCATTTAATGCGGCGCGAAATGTATAGGTCGTAGATAAAGGGAAGGACCAGTAGCCCCCACCAGGAACCTACCCAGTAAAGAAAAAGGCAATAAAGGGAGGTGGCAACGCCAAACTTAACCCAACTCATGGTGGTTGGACGCTTAGACGATTGCGAAGAGGAGCCGTTGGCTTTGCCGGACGGCTTGTCGGTTGACGGAGTCATAGAATTTGCTGTGATATGCGGCCTCTTGATTGCTTGCAACACCTGCCTGCAATCTGTATAGCCTGTTAGAAGTTGAAAAGATCGTCAGTAGTGAGCAGGCCTTCGTGATTGGCCGTAAACTCAGCTGCCAAAACGGCACCAAGTGCAAAACCACTGCGATTATGGGCCGAATGGGTAATTTGAATCATATCGGCAGGCGAGTCGTAGGTGATGGTGTGGATGCCTGGAACCTCGCCTTCACGTATGGCATCTATGCGCAACATATTTTGAGGCTGCTCCTTGCTGCCGCTGATAGTACCATCGGCATTAAGGACTTGCCCTTTTACCCAATCGGTTTTACGGTCCAACTCGTTGCATATTTGCTCTGCCAACGTAATTGCAGTACCACTGGGCGCATCGAGTTTATGTATGTGGTGCGTCTCTACTTCATTTACATCGTATACGGGGTAGGCATTCATAATACGGGCCAGATATTTGTTGACTGCCGAGAAAATGGCCACACCTAACGAGAAGTTCGAAGCCCAAAACAAGGTATGCCCCTGTTTGGTACAAGCTCTTCGCACATCGGCCTCGTGCTCCTTAAGCCATCCGGTACTGCCACTCACAACCTTTACGCCCTGTTCCCAGGCACGAAGGTAGTTTGCATAAGCTGCTTGCGGATTGGTAAATTCGATGGCAACTTCGGCACTGCGAAAGGCATCGCTGTCAAAATCCTGTAAATTGTCCACATCAATCACCGACACAATTTCGTGTCCGCGCTGAAGGGCTATCTGCTCGATAATATGGCCCATTTTGCCATAACCTATCAATGCTATTCTCATAAATCTGCGATATGAAAGGTTTACGTGTCGTTATTTATTGGCAAAAGTAATGCTTTTCGGCATGACTCACAAATTTAAGCTACCTAAAGTGTCTTTATGCAAACTGCTGCGGACTTTACACAATGCACCGCCACAAGGTGCCATTACGACACCATGCAGCGGTGCATCTGTATTCTGCCTGCACAACCGGTAACTCCAATGGGCTACTCCATCAAACGAAGATAAACAAAATATGGGGGAGTTTCCGGTGCCGGAAGGCTTAACTATCAAGATAGTAATCGATCGAGGTGACCACACGCACCTTTTTGAGGTAGGGCGTATACTGGTCGCGATTTTCAATAGAGAACAGGCCTTGGGTTGCATTCTTGATTTTTCCCAACTCACTACCCGAATCGCTGGCAAACTTGGCAGCAGCCTCACGGGCATTGCGGGTAGCCTCTTCGATCATGGCAGGCTTAATCTTATTTAGGCTCGTAAATTCATATTCTACCTGCGAACCATAATCGCCCGCCGATATGGCTATACCCTGCTTTAGGAGTTCACCTACACGCGACATAAGTTGCCTTACTTTATCTACTTGCGAAGACGATACGGTGATAACGTTCGTCACGTTGTAGCGGTCGCGCGCAATTACATCAGACGAGGCATAACGGTCTGCATGCAAATCGACTATTTGAGGAGCACTTGTACTAATGTTCTTAGGCTGCAAACCATTGCGTATCAGAAACTCCGAAATTTTTTGATTCACGGAGTTGATGTGCGCATAAATCTGCTGCAAGTCGTTACCCGTTGTTTTGTAAACAATGGGCCATATCACATGGTCGGCTTTTACCTCGCGCTCAGCCAGCCCCCGTACCGAAACAAAACGATCTTTGGAAGCAAAGGACGAAAGCCCCATATTAAGACATACTCCAAGCAAAAGGATGCCCAACGCCAGTATAACGGCTTCGATTCTGTAGTTTTTCATAAGCTGATAGTTAGATATTCAATGGCAAATATAAGCGATGCTATCTTAGCTTACAAGCGTTTAATATTCTTTATTATCCATCGAAACTTTCAACTGCAACACCAACAGCCAATAAAAAACTTTATGACAGAATCAAACAGTAACTAAACCTATTGCTCAGGCTCCACCTTTTCGGCATGATTCCGAATCAACGGACGGGTAGACTCCATGATGTCGAAGAGTTCGGCCACGGTTTCGGCTCGAAGCATAGCTATGCGCGTTGCTCTAAAGTTGGGCAATCCTTTAAATAAGGGCGTGGCTGCTAAATGGCGACGAATGTGCAAAATACCCCGGTATTCATCAATGCGCTCTACGCTTTGGCGCACCTGTTCCTTGAGTACGTCAAGCTTCCAGTCGGGAGTCATTGGAGCATAGTCTGAAGGTATCACAGCATCGACGGAATGTGTATCGGCATGCAGCTCATCGTGTATCTCTTTAAATATCCACGGACGACCAAAGGTAGCCCGTCCTACCATCACCGCGTCGACACCATATTTTTCGAAGGCTTCGCGAGCTCCTGTACCCGAGGTTATGTCGCCGTTTCCAATAATGGGGATATGCATACGCGGATTACGCTTGATTTCGCCGATTAAGGTCCAGTCAGCTTCGCCGGTATACATTTGTGCACGCGTACGCCCATGTACCGTAAGGGCTTGTATGCCGCAGTCCTGCAACTGTTCGGCCAAAGGCACGATAATGCGGCTCGACGAATCCCAGCCAAGACGGGTTTTGGCAGTTACGGGTACATCGACAGCATCGACCACCGCACGTGTAATTTCGAGCATTCGGGGAACGTCTTGCAGCAAACCGGCACCAGCCCCCTTGCCTGCCACACGCTTAACCGGACAGCCAAAGTTTATATCCAGTACGTCCGGCTGGGCACGCTCTACAACAATTTGTGCAGCATCGCGCACGGCAATGGGGTCCTTACCGTATATTTGAATGGCTACCGGACGCTCGGATTCGCAAACGGTGAGTTTCTCAAGACTCTTGTTAACCATACGAACCAAAGCATCAGCTGCAACAAACTCCGAATAAACCATCGAAGCTCCCAAATGGCGGCAAAGCAATCGGAAACCTATGTCGGTAACATCCTCCATGGGGGCTAATACTACCGGACGGTCGCCTAAATCTAATTTTCCTATATGCATGTATCTGTTTTGCTATTTGCTGTAATAATTTTTACTTAAGTGTGCGCCATGCATTGAGCAGGCCTAAACCGACATGGAGCAATCCAAGCGCAATAACTGCTTCTACGGGCCAGTTGTCGGCAAAACTGAGTGCATCGGGCCATTGTAAAAAGACCACTGCAAAAACATTGTTGGCTATATGAGCCGAAAGACAAAGCCAAAGATTGCCTGTGCGCAAATAAAAAAGGCCTAAAACAACTCCTATCAGGAATGCGGGAACCATTTGGGCTGGATTGCCATGCACCACTGCAAAGGCTGCTGCTGCAATTATGGCCGAGAGCCACGGCGAAAGCCCTTTACGATGCAAACTACGCACAATACCTACCCGAAACACCAGTTCTTCGGCTAACGGGCCTACCAAACAAAGCTGGATAAGGCTGAGCGGATGTGCCAACATGGCGCGGAACAAATCGGAACTGCCCTCATCTGCCAAATCAAAGGGCTTGAGCAACAACGACAACCCGAAGGCTAACAATGTAACAGACAACACCGCAAAGCATACCTTACGCCCCAAAACAGCAGTTGGCATGGTCACCAATGCCGAAGGGGCATCTGTCAACTGATGCCCCGTAGCTGCCGATGTCGAAGAGGAGACGGCAGGCTGACATGACTTTACAGCCGAAACTTGGCGAAGCTTATCGAAACGGGGCTGCAACCTGTAATACCAAGTCCACAGTACGATACTAAGCAAAGCCTCGGTTATAAAAAGTGCCAGGCACATAGCTGCAGGGGTAGCATGTGTGGCAGCTGTTACACCACCTCCCGACACATTATTTACAGATAGCAGCACAGCTAAAAGCGATGCTGCCACCTGAAATCCGATAAAAAGCAGAAAGACTATGAGGGCCGTCATTGGTCAGAAAGCATTTGACGAACGGTGTCTGCATCGATTGCTAATTGTCGCTGCAAGTCCTCGATACTGTTAAAGCGTTGTTCATCGCGCACCCGGCGGTAAAAATAGAGTTTAAGCTGCTGTCCGTACAATGAGTCCCCTGTATAGTCGAGCAGGTGAGCCTCGATTGTTTGATCAGACCCATTGTCGAGAGTTGGACGCCACCCGATGTTGACCATTGCCATATAGCTAAAACCTTCGACATAAGCACGCACAGCATATACTCCACGCCCAGGAACAAGTTGTTCCTCACAGTCAGGACGCAGATTGGCGGTAGGAAATCCCATGAGTGAACCTGCATGATGTCCTTCAACAACTTTGCCTTCAAGCAAATAGGGACGTCCGAGGCAGGCTCTCGCCATCTCGACATTGCCTCCGGTAAGAAAGCGTCGCGTAGCCGATGAACTGACACGTAAATCGTCGGCATCAAAAGGACGTTCGCGCAATACCTCAATCCCGAGTTCACGACCATACTTTACATATTCCTTATAGCCGGACGAAAGGTCGGAACCAAAATGGTGGTCGTAGCCTATCAGCAAGCATTTCACACCCAACTCATCACGCAATACCAGCTCCATGAAATCGCGCGAGGTAAGCATCGACATACGCTGATCAAAGTGGAGCATGGCACAGCCGGCCAAACCACTGGCTTCGAGCAAATGCAACTTCTCGGCATTCGTTGTTAACAATTCGGGCCAGTAGTGTGTATGCGACAATGCCAGGCGCGGATGTTCTTCAAAGGTCACCACGATAGGCTGCAAGCCGCGCCTGGCTGCTTCGGCCTTGATTTGATCAATCAGATAAAGGTGTCCGCGATGTACTCCGTCGAAAAAACCGATGGCCGCGCAGTATCCTTGCGTGGCTTCGGTATGACGGTGAAAACTATGGAAGGAGTAATTTGCCATTTTCATCAAAATATTTAAACCATTGGCTGCCAGCGGGTGCCAAGAGCGACTGCATGCCACAACGACGCGCAGCCTCGCAGTTTACTTCGCTGTCGTCAAAGAACAAAATATCGGAAGCCGGTACGCCCAGTTCTTTAATAACAGCCTCATAGAGTTCGGGAGCCGGTTTTTCGAGTCCCATTTCGCACGAAAGGAAGATGTGGTCGAAAAAATCGCCAACCTGGTGTCCTTGATAAGCAAAAAACTCATCACGGGCCTGACGCCAATGTATCTGGTTTGTATTACTGAGTAGATTCAATGGGTAATGCTGCTTTATTTTGAGCAACATGTCGAGACGTTCGGCTGGTACACCCGGCAGGAAACTCTCCCATGCACTTACTATCGCTTGATCCGTAGTATCAAGACGACCCGTAATTTGACGTATCTCGTTACAGAATTCGGGAATGCTCATTTTGCCTTGCTCAATCAGCGAAAACGGACCTGTCTGACGGTATGCACCCAAATACTTGGTTATATCTAAGCCAATAGCATTAAACTCTCTGACGCAACGTTCACGGTCTAAGTCGACCAATACGCCGCCAAAATCGAATAATAAGGTCATCATGTTGCACTGCAAGGTTATTTAGACTGAACAAGTTTATAGAGTTTGTCGGAGGGACGCACTTTTTCGGGCACAGGAATTGAAACACGCATTCCCTTTACTGCCTTTTCGGTAGGGCCATTATCGCCATGAATATCTGTTGCCTCCACATAGAGTACGCCTGTAGTCGGTCCGGTTATCAGCAGTTTATCACCTACATTAATCTCGCCGGCTTCTATATAGAACTCTCCTACTCCTAACTTCGAAAAATACTTCATGCCTTTGCCTACATACTGTTTCTTTTCGGTAGCACTCGAACCATACACCTCGCTCCACTCGCCAAGGCGCTGACCCAGATAATAGCCGTCCCAAAAACCGCGATTAAATACGGTAGAAAGGCGTTTATTCCACTCTTCTACCCTTTCAGGAGTAAAGGTGCCGTTGTTGACAGCCTCGATAGCCTCTTTGTAACAACGCACTACGGTATATACATATTCGGCACTACGGGCACGACCTTCGATCTTGAATACGCGCACACCTGCGGCCATCATTTTGTCGATGAATCCAATGGTTTTCAAATCCTTCGGACTCATAATATACTTATTGTCTACATCCAGTTCTACACCTGTTTCACGGTCGCGAACGGTGTAACTGCGCCGGCACACCTGCATACACTCTCCACGATTGGCCGAACGCCCCAGGTTATCAAGCGAGAGATAACACTTTCCGCTAACGGCCATGCACAATGCACCGTGGCAAAACATCTCGATGCGAATGGGGTTGCCCTTGGGACCACACACCTGCTCACGAACGATTGTTTCGTGAATAGCGGCTACCTGGTCGAGATTGAGCTCGCGTGCCAATACTGCAACGTCAGCAAAACGCGCATAAAACTTGAGTGCCTCAGCATTAGATATATTTAGCTGGGTAGACAAGTGGACTTCCTGCCCTATTTGGTTACAATAGGTCATTACGGCTACATCGCAGGCTATGATGGCCGATATTCCGGCCTCATGAGCAGCATCGCAAATGTGGTGCATCAGTTCGATATCCTCGTCGTATATAATGGTATTGACCGTTAAATACGACTTAACGCCCTGTGCTGCGCACTGCGTAGCTATGTCGTGCAAATCGGTTATCGTAAAACGGCTGGCACTGTGCGCACGCATATTCAGAGCTTCAATGCCAAAGTAAATGGAGTCGGCTCCTGCCTGAAGGGCTGCTGCCAGCGCTTCGCGCGAGCCTACGGGAGCCATTACTTCATAAGTATTCATAGGTTTGGTACTAAAGGGCTAACCTGCCGAAACTCTGGAGGTTGCCCGGGGTTAATCGAATGTGGCAAAGCCACAAGGTCTGCAACTTTTTTTACTTTAAAACAGCGCATACCCCCAAGAGGGTTAACACTTACAGACTTATAGATATGTGGCTTTATACTGCAAAGGTAGTGCAAAGCGGGGGCCTATAAAAGTAAATACCTTGTTTTTTATGCCTTACCGGCCGGTCCACTGCAGCAAAAGGGGGAAAAACATGGAATACTGCAATACTACCGATAACACCGTCACAACCTCTGCATTCAACTACTCCGACAGCATATACACAAGGCCTTACAAGGCAAATGCCCTGCCACCGGGCCTGGCAGCAAAAGCATGGCTTGCGCTGCGCCTGATGGTAGAGCATCATTGCTTTTTATAAATTTACTTGTGCCTCGTTTATCATACGGCGCACATAGTCGGGGTCTGAATTTGGACAAACCAACAATACATTGCCCTGCTGTGCCAAAAGAAAACCGTCAAGCCCAGCCACTACAGCCTTCATACTGTCGGGCAAAGCTACTGTACAGTTTTGAGTGCCGTTAAAAATAACTTTTGACTTTCCGCTCACAGTATTGCCGTCAACATCCTTGCTACTCACATCGTGCAAACCGGGCCAACAACCCACATCGGCCCACCCAAAGTCGCACACCTGCACTGCTGCATTCTCACAGCCTTCGAGTACAAAAAGGTCTATCTGCCGAGGCATGCGGTCGGTAAAGCTGGAACGCACATAAGCTACCTCCTCGGCTATGGTAACCATTTGCCGGGCCAATGTTTCAACCGATTGCGATGTACGGTTGAGCAACTTGTCTAACCGGCGGCCCATCGTTTCGCCCTTCCACATAAATATACCCGTGTTCCAAAGAAACTCACCACTCTCCTTAAAGAGGCGTGCATATTCAAGTTCGGGCTTTTCGGTAAACGACTTTACACGATAAAAGTTGGCTTCGCTCTCTTGTTCTCCCATCTGTATATAGCCATAGGCTGTATTGAGGGCCGTGGGGCGCACACCTATAGCCAAAAAATCATCGTGGGTAGACACATACTCAAAACCTTTTTGTATTTGCGCTTCAAAACGGTCTGTGTGCTGAATGAGTTGGTCGGCCGGACTTACTACCAGGTTGGCTTCGGGGTCGGCCAGCACTGCATGCCACGTACCCCATATTGCTGCAGGCGCAGTGTTGAGCTGCACGGGTTCGGGTAGGATATTCTCGGCCGGAAGTTGTGGAAGTTGCTGCTTTACCAGCGCTACATAGTCCTCAAAGGTCGATACATATATATGCTCCAGGGGCATGAAGTGTGCAAAACGGTCGAATGTCTGCTGCAACAAGGTACGTCCGGTTCCAAAAAAGTCGAGGAATTGTTTGGGATACTCTTTCCGGCTCACCGGCCACAACCGGCGTCCTACTCCTCCGGCCAAAATGATGCAATAGTTCTTCTGCTGTGCTTCCATCATGATGATTGATGTCGTTATAAGTTGGTATTTTTCAAGGTGTACCATTGCCGGCTTTTTACTGCACGGCATGATGGGTCATCATCTGTTGCGAAGATAAGTATTTTTCGAGGGGTCGAACGGACTATTCCATTTAAAAATACCAAAAAAGGAGTTCTCGAACTATTGTGGGGTGCTTTCAGCCAATTTACAACTATACCTTCAGGCTTTGTTCTACCTGGTCTGAAGTTTTTATAACCGACAGAGCATAGCAATTAAGCATGATTGCCTACACAAAATACAAAACGGCTGAGGCTTTCATTCCTCATTTGTATGCAGCAGCAGACACTACTTCAAAGAAACACCACTCCAACAGCCTCAACCATACAGAAAGAGCCGTGAAGACTTCAACACCTCTTGCAAAAGTTTATATTCCCCTACCCTAAACAATGGGTTAAAAGCATGGGTGTTGTTGTTTTTGGCTACCCACAGAAACAAAAATGGTTGATAATCGTTTGATTATCAACCATAATTAGTACCCAGAGCCGGGGTCGAACCGGCACGGGTTTCCCCACTGGTGTTTGAGACCAGCGCGTCTACCGATTCCGCCATCTGGGCTGCTCGCGTCACCCTCTAAAGGGACTTAAAGCGGTGCAAAGATAAGGATATTTCTGTTTCGAACCAAATTATTTGATGATTTTTTAGTCTAAAAATAATATTAAGACCTTAATCGAATAGATTATATGGGGTATGCAGGCAACTAATGCACTGTATAAACCATATACGGTGGATACGCGAAGTTGCTTTTCGCGTATCCACCGTTCATCATACTGCACCTTTATGGCAGCACTGCATGGGGTTGATACTTGCTGGAGTATTAGAACATGTAACTCAAGCCAATGGTGAAGTTAGAGTTGTGGCAAGAGCTGTTTTCCCAAACTTTTGAGAATCCATACTCGTAGCCCAAACCGATTTGGAAACCGCTGGCTTCAACACCTAAACGGAGTCCCCAGCCGCCATCGAAGGTCTGAGCACCATCATCGCCAAAGAAATCGTGCTTTACACTGCCTCCGCCTATTGCTGTGTTTACTTCTACCTTCTCCTTACCGCATACGCCGAAGGCAAAGTAAGGACCGGTTTCACCAAAAATAGACACGTTGTTGCCTAGGTTAAAGCGGTAACCAATGTTCAAGGGAATTTCGAGATAGCCGGGGTTCATTTTTACCTTGCCTTCTACGCCTTCAAATTCGGCGTCGGCTTCGCATCCCTTTTGCGTAAACTGCAGACCGAAGTTGGTGTACAGGTTGTTGGTAAAGTTATACTCTCCACGTACACCGGCATGGAAACCAATGCGACAATCGCTATTATTGTCGGTTATTTTGGGTACGTTCATTCCTGCCGTTACACCAAAACGAAATTCGCCTGCCTGCTGTGCTGAGGCTGTCAAAGCGCCGCAAGCCATAAGTGCGGCCATACAGAGTGATTTTACTTTCATCGTTTCTTTCGTTTTTATCAAGGCACGTTGGGGCCTTGTGGGTTATTAAGGATGCAGCAAAAGTATAACAGAACGCTATTTCTAACAAACATTTCGGTGAAATGTAACAAAGAATAGGTATTTAAAACGAACGATTAGATAATTTCCTATAAATTCAGTTCCTAATTGGGGTAATTAACCACGCTTAAGGGCATATATGAAGGCCATGTTGATTGGTATACATGGAGTGTTGAAAACTTCATAGGGCTTTACTGCTGGAACAGAGGCGGGAGAATATGTACCACTGAAAAATAAAAAGCGTCCGGCCACAGTTTATGAACCATGGTCCGGACGTTTGTTGATTACTGACTACACAGCATACCTATTACGCTGGCAGCTGTGGCTGAGTTGGTTTACTTTTGGAATTCTACACGCATTACCCCTGCATTAACCAGGTCGTTGTGTTCAATAATGCTGCCCTTGAGAGGTTTGCCGCCTAAAGTTACACGCTTGATGTAGGCTGTTGAACCGGTAGCACCGGGGGCCTCGATAACCAGCTGCTTCTGCTTGTAATAACCTGGCTGGAGGTCGATGGTTACCTTGTCGAATACGGGGGCGGTAAGGATATAGGTTGGATCGCCCGGGCAATTGGGATAGAAGCCCATCATCGAGAAGATGGCCCAAGCCGACATGGTGCCGGTATCTTCGTTGCCAGGAATACCGTTGGGTTGGTTGGTAAAGTGCTTGGCCAAAAGTTCACGTGTAAGTTTCTGGGTACGCCACTCCTCGCCCTTGAAGTATGAGAAGAGGTAGGGATAGGCTATGTCGGGTTCGTTGGCTGGGTCATAAAGTCCCTTATCAAAAACCATTTGCAATTTATCGACAAATGGCTTACGTCCGCCCATGAGTTTAGCTAACCCGGGAATATCGTGAGGCACATAGAAGGTGTAATTCCAGGCATTTCCTTCATGGAAGCCGGGCGAAGGCTCAAAGTTTTCGCCCTGGCGGGGATTGAAGGGGGTGACGAACTTGCCGTTGGGCAGAATGGGGCGCAGGGTGCCGTATTCCTTGCTGTAATACTGCTTGTAGCCCAATGAGCGTTCTTTGTAGCGCTTGGCATCGACCGTTTTGCCCAAGGCCTGAGCCATGCGGCTGAGTGCATGGTCGGCAATGTAGTATTCAAGCGCATGGCTCACAGAGTTGTCGAACTCACTGCGCAAAGGCACGTAGCCAAACTTGAGGTAGTCGTCGTTATCAGGACGCAGTTTGTTGTCTTTACCCGGGGTGTCGGCACCTTTACACATAGCCTCGTAAGCCAGGTTCACGTCAAAACTGCGCAGGCCCTTCAGCCACGAATCAACAATTACAGGAATACTGGGGTCGCCCTCCATGGTGTAAGTTTCGCGACCGTAAAGTTCCCACTTGGGCAGCCACCCATGCTCTTTGTACATGCCTATCATGGTGTTGAGCATATCTTTTTGGCGCTCGGGATAAACAAGTGTTAGGAGCTGATGCACATTGCGGTAGGTGTCCCACAGGCTGAATACGGTATAGCGGTTTCCATGTGCGGTAAGTATCTTGTCGCTCTCCATGGCTGGATACTGTCCGTTCACATCCTGCAGAATGTTGGGATGTATAAGCAGATGATAAAGCCCGGTATAGAACACCCGGCGCTGCTCGTCGGTACCTCCTTCAACGCGGATGCGACCCAGGTTTTCGTTCCATTGCTGGCGAGCCTCAGCCCGCAATTGGTCAAAATGCTTGCCGGCTTGTTCTTTTTCCAAATTTTCGCGGGCATTTTCAATGCTTACAAAACTGACTCCCATACGCACCTCTACCTGCTCTCCTTCTGCAGCATCGAAACTGAACCAGGCGCCAATGTCATCGCCGCTCATTTCTTTGCGGTAATGCGTATAGAGTTTGTATTTGTTGTTGTCGGGATCCCACTCAGCTTCGACACCGGTTTTAGGACGCTGAAACTTCCAGTAACCCGAGGCGGCACTCTTTTTTTCTACACGCATTACAAAGTAGATTGGAAAGACTGCCTGGCGGGCATCGTAGCAGAATGTGCCGAGCAACTTGCTACCTTCAACTTCGTTGGGAGCGGTCAGGCGCATGGTTGCACCACTCTCGTTGGTCAGGCCTTCGCCCAAATTGAGCAAGATGTGTCCTTTTCCCTTAGGAAAAGTAAAGCGGGCCATACTTGTACGCGGAGTGGCTGTAACCTCGGTCAGTATGTTGTATTTTGTCAGACGATTGGAATAGTAACCGGGTGTAGCAACCTCGTTAGTATAGGTAGAACCATACTGACGGTAATCTACACAAATTTCGTCGGCCACGGTGGGCATGAGCAGCAATGAGCCAAGGTCGGGACATCCCACGCCACTCAAGTTGACGTGCGAATAGCCTGTAAAGTAAGAATTGGTGTTTTCGTATGGCGTGCTCCACCAGCGTTTGTCCTTGTCGTAAACATTTAAGTCTGAACCCATCACGTTGAAGGGCACTGCGCTCATCATGCCGCTCGGACATACTGCACCGGGATTACATGTTCCAAAATTAGTGGTACCTATAAAGGGGTTGACATAGTCGGCCGGCTCTTGTGCCGATGCCCACCCTGCTAAAAAGATACTCAATATGGAAAGAAGTACTTTTTTCATCAGGATTATTTGCAAAGGAAGGGGATTTCAAGAAAAACTCCAGCGCCGGAGAGCCTACCGGGGCAGGCTTCTCTGGTGCCGGAGAGCGTCGCGCTAATCTTACTGACGCTTGAGGAATTCGATAATCTCGCTGATACGGCCAAATGCCATACCTACTACAGTATCGGCTGCGCCATAATAAACAGCAACCTTGTCGCCCTCGGTCAATGCTGCGCAGGGGAATACTACGTTGGGCACATCGCCTTGCAACTCATAGGGGGCTGCAGGTGCAAGCAGATACTCCATCGACCGGTAAAGCACTTTTGAGGGATCGTCCTTATCGAGCAGAGCTGCACCCATTGAGTAACGATAACCGTTGCAAGTGGTAATTACGCCGTGATAGAAGAGCAGCCAACCCTCGTCGGTAAGGATGGGCACACTGCCGGCACCAATCTTGGTGCACTGCCAGGCGCTCTGCTCAAACGGAACAGCCTTCATTACGCTGCGGTGTTCGCCCCAATACTTCATATCGGGCGAATAGCTGATGTAAATGTCGCCAAAGGGGGTATGGCCGTTATCGCTTGGACGCGAAAGCATGGCGTAACGTCCACCTATCTTCTGCGGGAAAAGCACACCGTTGCGATTAAAGGGCAGGAAGGCGTTTTCGCACTGATAGAAGGTTTTGAAGTCGAATGTATAGCCAATGCCGATGGTAGGTCCGTGGTATCCATTGCACCAGGTTATCCAATAACGGTCTTCAATCCATGTTACACGGGGGTCGTACTTGTAGTCCGACTCAATCATGTCGGTGTTACCTGCTTCAAACTGGATGGGCTCGTGGTTGATTTCCCAATGAATACCATCCTTGCTGAAACCTGCAAAAATGTTCATCTGTACGCGGCGGTTGTCGCAACGGAACACACCGGCATAGCCGTCGCCGAAGGGAACTACGGCACTATTGAAAATACTGTTGGAGGTGGGAATGTCATAACGTCCAATAACCGGGTTTTCGCTGTAACGCCACATCACATCGGTGCAGCCGGCCGGTCGTTCTTGCCAAGGAATGCTTTGCATAATTCAGTGTTTTGAATAGTTTGTTAAGGGCACTTTCTACACGCGGCTTACCTTTTGGCCTATGAGCTGCGAGGAAAGGGGAATAATGCCCGATTTAATTTTCGGAACAAAGTTACTATAAACTACAGACTATAGAAAACAAATGCGCCTTTTTTCGTTCTTTTATAGGCTTTGTGGGTATAACTTGGGGCTAATGCTTATACTGCCAAACTGCAACGGCTGCTCTTTCGAACAGAGGTTACTTTATAAGGGCGCTATTAAAGATGTCTAAAAACTACAATAGCTCTATAATTGCACCCGTTTATTGCAACACTGCACAGTGGAACTGCTTGATTATTTTATTACTTGCCGTAATTACGCATACATAAGCATGACTTTTTATTATTTGGAGTATAGCTACCGTAACCTGCCTATTGCACCGACATTATACGACTGGTATTTTGAAACTTTGACGGGAGTTACATAACGGATTCTGGCAAAATAAATACTTATGCCGCAATCGTTTTTTCTAAAAGTCCGACATAAAATATTTAACTCCCCAATCAAATTATAACCGCCTGGCGTAGGAAAAACTTACTTCAACTAGATAAAAATGACTCTCTCCGCAATCAATTTTTAATGTAGGATTTGAGGTAAAACATATAAATAACGAATCAGGGAGAGTTCGTTATTAGATAAAAGAAGGACGGAACACTGATTAGAGTATTCCGTCCTTTAAGTTTTATAAGGGCTTATGTCACTTACTATGCCCAACATCGTGTATTACGATGCTACCTATCAGGCATCAATATTAGCATAGAGTGCATTTTTCTCAATAAAGTCACGACGCGGACCCACATCATCACCCATAAGCATGGAGAATACGTAATCGGCATCGGCAGCATTCTCGAGTGACACCTGCTTGAGCAAACGCGTTTCGGGGCACATGGTAGTTTCCCAAAGCTGATCGGGGTTCATCTCACCCAAACCTTTATAGCGCTGTGTCTTGATGCTTCCTTCAGAACCATCTCCGTACTTATCCATAAATATCTGACGGTCACGGTCGGTATAGCAATACTCTTGAATCTTGCCTTTGGTGCAACGATAAAGGGGCGGCATGGCTATATAGAGGTAACCATCTTGAATAATTTGGGGCATATAGCGATAAAAGAGGGTCATAATGAGCGTAGCAATGTGCTGTCCATCGACATCGGCATCGGCCATAATAATGACTTTGTGGTAACGCAGTTTGTCGAGGTTGGCTTCTTTGGAGTCTTCGCCCAATCCAAAGCGGATACCGAGAGCCTGAATGATATTATTGACTTCATCGCTTTCGAAGGCTTTGTGCCACATGGCTTTTTCAACGTTCAGAATTTTACCGCGCAGTGGTAATATTGCCTGGGTGGCACGGCTACGTCCCTGCTTGGCCGAACCGCCTGCCGAGTCACCCTCGACAAGAAAGAGTTCGCATTCAACAGGATTCTTGGAGGAGCAGTCGGACAATTTTCCGGGTAATCCACCACCCGAAAACGGACTTTTGCGCTGCACACTTTCGCGTGCCTTGCGTGCGGCTACACGGGCTGTCGCAGCAAGAATTACTTTGTCGACAATAAGCTTGGCCTCCTTGGGGTGCTCCTCAAGATAGTAGGTCAGCGCCTCACCAACAGCTTGGTTCACAGCGCCGGCCACCTCCGTATTACCGAGTTTTGTTTTGGTCTGTCCCTCAAATTGAGGCTCAGCCACCTTAACCGAGATAACAGCAGTGAGTCCTTCGCGGAAGTCCTCGCCAGCGATTTCAACCTTCGCCTTTTCGAGTTGTTTGGCTGCAGTTTCTTCGGCATACTTCTTGAGCACACGCGTTACGGCCGACCGGAATCCTACTAAATGCGTACCACCCTCAATGGTGTTGATATTGTTGACGTAAGAATGGAGGTTCTCGCTATACGAAGTGTTGTACATCACAGCGACCTCAATAGGTATACCATTCTTTTCGGTATCAATATAAATAACATCGTCAAAGAGATGTGTGCGCGAAGAGTCAATGTAACGCACAAACTCTCGGAGTCCTAATTCGGAATGAAATACATCCTGGCGGATGTTTCCCTCCTCATCTTTACGCAAATCAGTAAGTTTGATGGTGATGCCGGCATTCAGATAGGCCAATTCGCGCATGCGGTTGGCCAAAATGTCGTACTTGTAGATGGTGGTGGTAAAGATTGATGCATCGGGCCAGAACTGCTGACGTGTTCCACGCTCTTGAGTGGTTCCTACAACCTCTACAGGCTTAAGGGGGTGGCCTTTAGCATATTCCTGGCGATAGATTTTTCCATCGCGGAATACTTGCGAAACCATGCGGCTGGATAAGGCATTTACACAGCTGACACCTACACCATGCAAACCTCCAGACACTTTGTACGATCCTTTGTCGAATTTACCTCCGGCATGAAGCACTGTCATAACTACCTCTAAGGCTGAACGATGCTCCTTAGGATGCATATCGACGGGGATGCCTCGTCCGTTGTCCTGAACAACAATGGAGTTGTCCTCGCAAATGGTTACTTCAATGTGAGTACAGAAACCGGCCAAAGCCTCATCGATAGAGTTGTCCACAGTCTCGTAAACGAGGTGGTGCAAACCCTTCTCGCTGATATCACCTATATACATGGCGGGGCGCTTACGCACGGCTTCAAGTCCCTCGAGCACTTGAATATTACTGGCACTATAATCCGTGGCGCCTTGCTTATCCATTTCTTCCATTATTATATTGAATAGTTTTCTTTGCTATACAGTTTATCGTCTATGTTGTTATAGTGAGCAAAGATACTCATTTTTTACGAGAATAACGGCTCTCTGCAGCCAAAAAAAACTCTTGTCCGAAATACGGACAACCATGGTGACTGTAACGGGCTGACAGGCGTTAAAAAGGAGCCTTAGCAGTACATCATGGTCGCTATATATTGCGGTATCTGCGGCTTTGGATGTTGTGTGTAACCGCTGTATACCCTAACGCTCCCTCAAAAAAGCACGTCATGGCCATGAAATGAAAAATTCGGCTCCTTCCGGGAAGGCGTACTCCCGAACTAATTGCCCGGGTAACTATATACAAAAAGGCGGAAGCCTAAGTGTACAGTTTTGTTGGCTGCACATTTGGCTTCCGCCCAATCATTGATATTGTTTTCAGCCTAAATAAGAGGCCTCAACAAGTGCTTTATGAAATAACGAACTTAGATGCTACAGGCTTACCATTTACAACTGCACGTACAACATATACACCAGTTGCATATCCTGCTACATTAAGTTGCTTGGCCTGTTGCTTGCTTGCAACGAGTGCACCAGCTGCATCGAATACTTCAACCTTGTCGCAAACTACATTGAAGATGACATCGTTGCCAACCTGGTTGATGCTGAAACCGCTTGTACCCATGTTGAGCGTACCTTCGATACCGTCAATCTTAGTGTAAGAGAAGGCAGTGTACGGAGTCATTTCGCTGCGTCCGGTCAACTTATCGCTAATCGTTTCTACCTCTTCGCCCTTATTGGTCTTATAGATAGCAGTGCGGTTGTCCTCTTCGTTGGTACCATTGTTGCAGAACTGCCACTCCGGACCCTCAGTCTTTTGATTTGCAGGCGAATACAAGCGTTCGTACTTGAACAAGAGGTTTCCACCATTGTAAGTGTAGGATTCTTTGAAGGGGATGTACACTTTCACATCGTCGGCAATTTGGTCAATTGTGATAGGACCTTCATAAACAACCTTCCACTTATCGTTTTGAACAAGGTAAACATTCCAATCTTCATCGTGATCGAACTTGTTCATGTCGGTAGACTGGATAGAGATGCGCACATCGGCTTCAACCATAGCCATGGTCGAACTATTGTTGTACACAAACTGAACACCGGTCAAATCAACACCTTTTTGTGCAAGCTCACGGTCAAGATAGATACACTGGTTCTGGCAGTAGTTAAAGTTAAAGTAGAACGGCAATGCCCAGCCATAATGGTTGTAAGTGTTAACGGTAAACATCTTGTCGGCACTTTCTTCGGCAACAGTTACCGTAATCGGCTCGGTACCCTTGTTGTCGGCAGGATAAGTATCGCCATCAAGTTCTACACGGGTTGTCAGTTCAATATCTCCAACCTCAGAGGGAGTCCAAGTTAACGTAGCTACTTTGGTCTTGCCTACACCGATTTCTTCGCCATCAACCTGAGCAAGTACTTCATCGGTATCAGCATTGAGCAAGTAAACCTTATAACCAGTTACGGGCGACTTACCTTCGTTACCCACTTCAACACTGGCTGCAAGGGGAGTATTGCAGTTTGCGGTAGTGCTGACATTAAAGTTAACTACGCTGACGTCCTTATCGCTATACTCGCGGATGCTGATATCGCTCAGGTAGAGAATACCTCTATCGGGTTCTGACCAGCACTGGAAGCCTACATAGCCTTCGTTACCCTTTGCCGTAAATACAGCTCTATCCTTTGCGTTTTCGGTAGTCAGTACGTGAATTTCCTCGTGCGACTTGATAACCTGCAAATTGTTACCCGGCTTGTTGGTTTCGCCATAGTATACAGCCAAGCGTTCGTTAATGGGCGCGAGCGTTCCTTCTTCAATCCAGTGAGCATCGTTGTAAGCATAGCGCACCTGATATTGCTTGCCGGCCTCCATTTTGAGTTTCGGAGTAAAGAGGTAGTCGTCGGCCTCATTGGCGCAATATTCATACTGCGTGAAGGTGTAAGGATTGAACTTCCAGCTTGTTCCGTCATTGTTGTTGTCAACAACTGTCCAAACATCAAAGTCCTCCTGCGTACGCAGCGAGTTGATGAAGGGAATTTCGCAAGCATTACCAAAGGCTACGGTATTCGACTTGGCTTTACCACCAACACCATCGGCATTCTTGGCTGTTACCTCATAATAGTAACCCTTCAAATCAGATACCTTATCAGTAAGGGTTGTAGCTGCAAGATCTGTAGCTACTTTTACCTGGTCGGGGAAGCGTACTACGTCGTATTTGAGCGTAGAAACATCAATCCATCCACCATCTACACCAACAGTAGGAGCTGTCCATTGCAATTTTGCTTCGGTTCCCTTAGCTGTAAGAAGCAAACCCTGAGGAGCTGCAGGCACATCATGACCTACAAACACTTGCTTCTCCTTATAGATACCTGCACCTGCTGCATTGTAAGGCTGTACACGGTAGATGTGCTTACCCTGAGGAGCATTTTCGTCGGTATAAGTACCCTTACCGCCAGGAGTCATACCGGTAATCTTGCCAATCGACTGACCATCGCGGAAAACTTCAACGCCCTGCAGTTCACTCAAGTTCTCGAGCATGTATGTTTTCGATGGATTCGTCCATGAAATCTGAACCTTGTTTGCACCCTTTGCACCCGGCTCTACACTGAACTCGCTCACCATTGTCGGTGCTGCAGCAGCTGCTACCTGATAAGGAGCATTCAAACCTACAATCTGAGCATCGGTAGGTATTTTCTCCATGGTGATAAGGTCGCCAGTCTTAGTATCAAGCTCTACATACTCGGCATGACCACGGCCACCGCCATCAGACACCTGTGCCCACCAGAACATGCGGTGAGTAGTCTTGTCGATTTCCATATCTTGGTATGCTGCAACTGCTTCGATACCAATTTCAGGATTCAGAACCTCCAACTTAACTTCGGTATCAGGAGCATTGCCATCGGACTTGATATCCGAAATCTTGAAGCGCACGAGTTTGGTATCGTCCTTAGTCTCAGTACGGGCAATGGCATAGATATAGCCGTTGTCGATTGAGAAGGTGTACATCAACTCGTCAAAGAAGGTTGCAATCTTCTCATACTTTGAAGGATTCTTGGGGTCGATGCGGAATATATTTGAAAACGCGGGCTCCGTCATAAAGTCGTACGACAAAGCATAAAGATAGCCCGAAACCGGATCGTAAGCCAAGTCTGACATTACCTCTTGAACCTCAGCCAGCTGTGTCAAGTCGCCGGTAATGGGGTCAATCTCGCAAATGTGCGTGGGAGGGAACGGATAGCCCGGAATCTGAGGATTCGACGACATGGTATAACCATAGAGTTTGTCGCCTACGTATGTAGCAGCACCTACATATTTAAAGCCATCGCCTTCAGCCGCATAGTCGCGTACGAGTGAGTAATCGGTAGGATCATTTGTGCTGAACTGTACAAAAGCCGAACCTGAGCGGATGCGCTGGTCGTAGAATGAGAAAGCACGGAACTTTACCTCATTGTCTTCGCTATCGAAGAGGATAGCCTTTGTACCTACACCTGCAGTATTCTCGCTTTTGACAAGTTTTTTGTTTGTTGTTGTAACAGCCGGTGCTCCCAGAGTCAGGCCCTTTACCAGGGTTGCTCTTGAAACCTTGTCGGCATAAGGCTTGATGGATTCCGTTACCTTGTCATTTGCAAAGCAATTCATCGAAGCGGTTGCAAATGCAAGCGAGACGGTAAGTAGTAGATGTCTCATACGCTGATTTTATTTTAGTTGATACTATATGATTTCTGAATTTACAGACTGGTGTATACAGGCCGCCCGACACAAGGATAACAAGGTCATTTTACGGCTTGAAAAGTGAACGTTCAAGCAATAGTTTTACTGCCCGATATGTCCGCTTTTTTTATCAGTCTTTCATAGGTGTTTGGAAAACGACCGCAAAATAGGGTTTAATCTTTAGTTGACCAAATTCAACGATAAAAAAATTGCCTTTTGAGTAAAATTATTGTACAAAACATGCTTTTTGGCATAAAAACGGGCTTTTAAACTCGCATATAACGTTTATTCAACTTAGCCATTACACTAAATATCGATACTTGCGAACGGCCTAAAAAGAAACGAGGCTACCCGGCACTCCGGGCAGCCTCTCGTTTCGGACAAGAACATAACAATCTTAGTATTCTACTTAACTCGATGCAAAGATACGATGGCTTTTAAGTGTTCTCAATACCTATTTTGCGGTATTTGGGTGTTACATTGTTTGCACCGGATGCTGAATTTTACACACGGAATATGTAATAATATACACTTTCATGCTGAATTTCAGCGAGTTAATTTCACATACCTACTTGTATTGCCGATGCGGCAAACATTATAGCAGATTGTTGACATCGTACTGAATTTTTTATCGCAGTTTGTAGCCTAACGACACCAGTCCCGATATATTGCGAGCTCCGGCTCTGTTAAATTTGGCCAATCCAAAGTCTGCTTCAATCCCCAAAGTCAAACCCGAGGGGAACTGATACCCAACCATTGCCTGCACACCGGCATCAAAGCGATGGGTACCTGGCTCGTTGAAGGTCTTTTTCTCATAATAGAGTTTTTCGGCTCCGGGGCGCTCTGTGTCGCCTTTGGTCTTTTGTTTGCCGCTTATACCATATGCTACATAGGGGCCGGCCGTAAAAACGATATAGCGCGACTCACCGGTACGCAAATAGTAAGAAAATAGCAACGGCATTTGAATGTAATTTTGGGTAGCCGTACGGTTTTTTATACCAACAAGGGGTTCGCCGGTTTCTTCGTCAAAAAGTTGGTTACCGTTATCGTCGAAAACGAATACGGTTTGGTTCGGATCCTTCCAACCTTTGCCATACACTTCGATACCGGGCATAAATGTCCAGTGCTGATCGAACTCCACTTCATAGCCAATGCCTGCTTTGAAGGCACCAATAGCTTGAGCATGTCCATAGTGCGAAGCTAAACCTCCGCCAATTTTAAAATGGATGCTCTGTGCCTGAAGGGCTATAGCTAGAGTTAAAAAGCTAAATAGTACAGGTAGAAGTCTACGCATCATTTGTTTGTTTACTTTGAAGGTTAAACGGTTTGCTGGCGTTATGGCATTCGGGCAGCTCAACCTTTTTTCGGGTTCACCAACTGCTTCTGATGCAACTTACTGCTCAGAGGGCGAATGCCGCGCTAACCATTTAAGTTACGCCTCGCACGCTGGCTTATGCTGCGTAACGGGGCGTATGCTCTTATTCTTCGAAAAACTGGCGCCAATCGTCCTTGCGGTGTTTACGTGGCACCTCGTATTCTTCGGCATTGCTTTTACGGCCTTTACGCCCCTTTTTCTCTGCTTTCCAACCGGCCTTCATTTGTTTGGGATTAGCCACCTCGGCATAAGTGTGAGGTTTGCGCTCCTTGCGTGATTTAGGTTTGTCGGCCGGTGCATTAGGTGTTCCGTTATTGCGCTCGGCATGGTCTACTACTACTTTGCGCTCACCCACTTTGGCACGCTTCATTTTGCTCAGTACCAATGGTGCATCGGCATCGGGAACTTCGAAGAATGAACAATTAGTGGTCAGGTCTATGCGTCCTATCTCTATTTTTGAATCGCGTACATAGCGGTTTACTAAATTGATAATTTCGCGGGCATAAAAATTGTCGCGCTTACCTAAATTGATAAAAAGGCGGGTATATCCCTCTTCGGCCTTATGCGGTCCGTCTTCACGATGGCGACGGTCGCGACGCGTTTTACCATTATCATCCTTGGCTGAGCGGCTCTCGGTGGGCTGTTCAATGGCTGGTGCTCCCGCATAATAGCGCAGAAAATGGCCAAACTCTCGGCTCACAATGCGCTTGATAAGGTCTTCCTTGGTCAACCACTCGAGTTTGCGGAATATTTCGGGCAGGAAAGGAGCAATTTCGGTATCATCCACTTCGATGCGCTCCAATTCGTCCATCACCTTGTAAAGTTGCTTGGTGCATATTTCTTGCGGCTCGGGCAATACGCCTGCCTCGAACTTCTTTCCAATCACTTTTTCGATGATGCGCACCTTACCCTTTTCGCGCAAGTGAATAATGGAGATGCTTGTGCCTCGTTTGCCGGCACGCCCTGTACGGCCCGAACGGTGCGTATAATTTTCAACGTCGTCGGGCAAACCGTAGTTAATTACGTGTGTCAAATCCTCCACGTCGAGTCCGCGGGCAGCTACGTCGGTTGCTATGAGCAATTGGGTATGATGCTGTCTAAACTTTTGCATGGTCAAGTCGCGCTGGGCCTGCGAAAGGTCGCCATGCAAGGCTTCGGCATTATAGCCATCGCGAATAAGGAGGTCGGCCACCTCTTGTGTTTCAAGACGCGTACGACAAAAAATTATACCATATATGCGGGGAAAATAATCGACTACACGCTTGAGGGCAGCATACTTATCCTTTGCATGCACCAGGTAATATATATGGTTCACATTCTCTGCGCCTTCATTGCGCGAGCCCACTACAATTTCCTTATAGTCGTGCAAGTAGCTTTTGGCAATGCGTTCAATCTCTTTGCCCATCGTAGCCGAAAAGAGCAGGGTATTTCGCTCAGCCGGAACGCCAGCCAGAATTTCGTCGATGCTTTCAGTAAAGCCCATATTGAGCATCTCGTCAGCTTCGTCAAGCACTACATTTTCTACGGCATCGAGTTTCGCCACACCACGGTGCATCAGGTCAATCAAACGGCCGGGAGTAGCAACAATAACCTGCGCGCCCTTGCGCAACGAACGAATTTGGCTGTCAATGCTCGAACCGCCATAAACTGCCAGCACGTGCAGGTCGTCGATGTAACGGGAGTATTCTTTCAAATCGCCCGCAATTTGCAAACAGAGTTCGCGTGTGGGGCTTAATATCACGGCTTGCGTACGTCTGTCGGCCGGATTAACCTTTTGGAGAACGGGCAAACCGAATGCCGCCGTTTTGCCTGTACCTGTCTGCGCCAGGGCTATGACATCGTTACCCGTACCGAGCAGGTAGGGTATCACTTCTTCTTGTACAGGCATTGGGTGCTCATACCCCATCTCGCCAATGGCGCGGCGGATTGCCTCCGAAACGCCTAACTCTTCAAATGTTTTCAACTTAATAATCTATAGTTACAATGGAGCGACTTTACTCCAAATTGCAAAAGTACTATTTTTCGGGCAATTAAGCCGCAAGTTGCGCTGACATTCGTACAAAATGGTACAGACAGAGGCTAACATCGACGCTTTCTTTTTATAAAAGCAAACATTTTGTACACGGATAGAGTTCTTCCTTACCCAATCTCTTTAGCCGTGCATACGCACCCGGTTACCGGGCATACGTACTATGGTATCGCTATCTTCCAAGTCAAAAAGCAGTTCGGTAAGTGCTGATACCGAAATGCCCGTTTGCAACGACAGTTGGTCGATACTCAAATTATCGACCTTCTCAAGTGCATCGATTACGCGCTCCTGCTCCGGAGTAAACATCGGAAAGAGTGTTGGTTCCTTAGCTGCTCTGGCAGGAGCTGCCTCCCAACCTAACGTTCGCAACACATCCTCGGCCGAAAGCACCAGCGAAGCCCGATTGTCACGGATTAAGCGGTTACACCCCTCGGAGTAAGCATCGGTCAAACGGCCCGGAACGGCCATCACCTCACGATTATAGCTCCCGGCTATGGTTGCCGTAATGAGTGCCCCACCCTTGCCCGCACTTTCTATGACGAGTGTGCCCGACGAAATGCCAGCCACAATTCGGTTACGGCGCACAAAATTTCCTTTGTCGGGCACTGTGCCTGTAAAATACTCTGTGAGCAGTCCACCATGGCAGGTCATTTCATCGGCTGTAGCCTGATGCATACGCGGATAAATACGGTCGTGGCCATGAGCCAGTACTGCCACTGTATCCAAACCGTTGGCCAACGAGGCACGATGGGCATGAATATCCACGCCATAGGCTAACCCGCTCACTATAAGCAAATCGGGCAATAAGCGTCCCAGGTCGGCAAACAGCGATTCGCACAACTGTTTGCCATAATCAGTAATGTGTCGTGTTCCCACTACACTTAGCACGTGCCTTCTTCCCAATCTGCCTGTTCCTTTATAGAACAGATTGATAGGAGCATCGGGAATTTCGTCGGCCTTCAAGAGCATCGGATACGCATCGCTGCTGAACGGAATAATCTGCACCCGGTGTTCCTCGCAGAACTCGCGTTCTCGTAATGCCTGCTCACGCGCCTGCTTTAAACCGGGCTTATCGCGCAAGAGTTCCCCCCAGCGTTCGCACTCGGGTGCTTCGTCGCTCAAAGCAGCTTCGGCCGTTCCGTAATAGCGCAACAGCGACAACGCTTGCGCCTGGCTTAAACCGCGTAACCGGGAGAGTATCAACGAAGAAAGAATTTCCATAAACTCATTTTTACAGGAGTGGTACTTTAATCAGAAATACAACTAACTATTCTGCCACCAAAGGGTCGAGTTCGGCACAGGCTTGCAAACGGCCATTCACCAGGCAGACGGTTTCGACTGTCGACTTAAACACGAGTTTGAGGTCGGGCAAACGATAAATGTCCTGGTAAAACACATATTTAATCCCCTCCTTTTTCAAGGCCAATTTCGACACAAATTCGTCACCACTGCGCAGGGGATGCTTAAAGTTGAGTTGCATACGTGCTACTACGGCATCAATACCACGCGCATGCAAGTCGGCAAAACTTATTCCGCGCGAACGCAAAAACTCGTGGCGGGTATGTTCTGTGTAATGCTGATAATTTGCATTGTTTACGATGCCTTGCAGGTCGCACTCGTAGTCGCGCACCTTAAAGTTGAGTATAAAGGTATATTCCATCTTGAATTTATTTTCGTAGTCTGAGGTATTCGGCACCAAAGCGGCAGCGCAAACAATCCTTGCGGTCGCAATAATTTTGACGCAGTTGAATAAGGGCCTGACTATCGGCTGCATGAGTTACACAAATGCCGGCACGTTCCCAGCACCGGGTAATATAATTGCGCTCGGCCGGAAGCGACTCGAGCAGACTGAAGGCGCAATCGGCTAAATCTTCATCAAAGTGACTACGCGCATAGGCAAAGAACAACGGAGAGGCCGAATTGATTATAAGCAGGTTGAGCGAACCTGACTGCAACACCTTGTCGGAAGTTTGCGAGGTTTCCTCACCAAAACTGTAATGGTTGCGCCAATAAGGCGTTACGCCTACCTTGAAAAAATGATGCAATGATTTGACATCGCGCAACTCGAGCATTTGCGAAAAACCGGTACGACGCTGTGTATATAAGGCCGTAAGTTGTGACAAACGGGTGTGCGGAAAATTCTGCGGCCGCAGCCGGCCAAACTTCCACACATTTGCCGGTATAGGAGTCAGTCCAAATTTATGCTGAAGGAAACGATACTCTGCCTGCAAGCGCAAGTAGTAACTATCGCGCCGCGACTCAGGAACGAGGTCGTCGCAAAGCAGTCCGGCTTGCCCCATAAAAAAGGCTTCAACCTGGAAAGCATCGTCGCGATGCTTTCCTACCTCCGGCAGATTGATGCTCAGCGCCCACTGTTCAAAGGCTTGTGCATTGGTACCAAAGCCAAAATTACGCGCCAAAGTAATAAAAAAAGTACGCTCCCAGTCTCCGCCCGTTCGTTCCAGGTAGTCTTGTATGCGGCGGGTCTTTGCTTCGAGTCGCTCAACGGTCAGGCGGCTCATCCAAGCGTTGCGGCTAAGTTCTGAAATACCGGGAATGATGCGATAACACGGAGGATAAGTTTCTTCGGCTATGAGTTCATCATAGTTGGCCAGCAATTGCTGCGGAACCTCCAGTTGCAATTGCGGCAGTTGCTTTCCGTCGCGGGTAAATGCGGTTGCATCGATTTCAGCAACTACATGCAGAATCACATTGTTATAGGCTGCATCCTGCTCATGGCGATGCCTGAACCAGTCGGAAGCCCGTTCGTGTATTTCAACGTTGCCAGCCCAAAGCATCCCGCCAAGCTTCAACTTCGCATTAAAGAAGTCGGGACCCGACTGGTTCAAATTGTGTACACCGGGGTCTATAACTTCTACCATTTCGCCCTGATCGGTTTGCAGTTTACCGCTACTATAAAGGCGGTGCTGCCATACATAATGCAGAAGGTACTCCATAAGTTGTTTGTACTTAAGGTTGAACATCGGAATAATGAGAGCGAACGCTTTATTGAGCACCTGAACATGCTGGTGTCCGCATAAGCCGCCTTTGACGCAACGGCCTTGAATTAAACAAAGGTACGCCTTTTTTGAGTATCAGCAAATACCGCATCGCATTTATCAAGAAAAACTCGTACTTTTGCGGCTATAAACTCGAAAGAAGATGCAAACTGTTTTTAACTACGACGTAATTGTTATCGGTGCTGGCCATGCCGGCTGCGAAGCCGCCGCCGCTGCAGCTAAGATGGGAGCTCAAACCTGTCTGGTCACAATGGATATGAACAAAATTGCCCAAATGAGCTGTAACCCGGCTATCGGCGGCATTGCCAAGGGGCAAATTGTTCGCGAAATTGATGCACTTGGTGGACTGACCGGTGAGGTTACAGATGCTACTGCCATCCAGTTTAGAATGCTCAACCGCTCTAAAGGACCAGCCATGTGGAGCCCGCGTGCGCAATGCGACAGAGCCAAATTCATTACCGAATGGCGCAAACGCTTGGAGAATACCGACAACTTACACATCTGGCAGGACGAAGCTGCCGAAATACTTACCGAAGGAAAGGTTGTAAAAGGTGTACGTACCATTTGGGGAGCCGAACTCCTTGCACGCACGGTAGTTGTAACAGCCGGTACATTCTTGCGCGGCCTCATGCACATCGGACGCAGACAAGTGCCTGGAGGCCGTTGTGCCGAACCTGCATCCAATTTTCTGACAGCGTCGATCAACGCACTGGGCATTCGCTCCGACCGCATGAAAACGGGCACACCAGTCCGCATTGATAAGCGCTCCGTACATCTGGACGAAATGGAAGAACAGCCGGGCGAAACCGACTTTCATCGATTCTCATTTGTGAGTCAGCAGCGCCCCCTGCCCCAACTTCCCTGCTGGATTTGCGAAACGAATGCCGAAGTGCACGAAATGCTGCGTTCGGGGCTTAACGACTCTCCGCTGTATAACGGACAGATTCAGAGCATCGGGCCGCGCTATTGCCCCAGTATCGAGACCAAGATAGTTACCTTTCCTGACCGCGACCACCATCCGCTCTTTTTGGAGCCTGAGGGCATCGACACCAACGAACTTTACCTGAACGGATTCTCATCGAGTTTACCGATGGATGTGCAAATTGAAGCACTCAAGCGCATGCCTTGCTTTCGCGACGTTGTGGTTTACCGCCCGGGCTATGCCATTGAATACGACTTTTTCGATCCCACGCAGCTACACCACACGCTTGAGTCGAAACTGATAGACGGTCTTTACTTTGCCGGACAGGTCAATGGCACTACCGGATACGAAGAGGCAGCCGGACAAGGGCTTGTGGCAGGCATCAACGCTGCACTCAAATGCGCAGGCAGCAAACCATTCACACTACAACGCGACGAAGCCTACATAGGCGTGCTCATCGACGATTTAGTAACCAAGGGGGTTGACGAGCCCTACCGCATGTTTACCTCACGTGCCGAATATCGCATCCTGCTACGCCAGGACAATGCCGACATCCGCCTTACGCCTTATGCCGAGCAGTTCGGCACGGCTTCGGCCGAACGCTTGCAGCACTTTCACGCCAAACAAAACAACATCAGGAGCATCATTGAATACTGCAAGCAATTTCCAATCAAGGCAGCACGCATCAATCCTTTTCTCGAAAGCATAGGCACAACTCCCCTAAGCAGCGGCTGTAAACTTTTCGACCTTATCAACCGACCGCAGATTACGCTCGACAAACTTACTGAGGAGATTGATAGTTTCAAAACATTTCTTTCGACCCTGCACTCCGACCGCGAAGAAACAATCGAGGCAGCCGAAATAGAAATGAAGTATCACGGATACATTGCCCGCGAACGGGCACTTGCCGACAAGATGCAACGGCTCGAAGACATCAAGATACGCGGACACTTCGACTATGAGCAACTTACACAGCTAAGCACCGAAGCCCGCCAGAAACTGAAGGCTATCGACCCTGAAACATTGGCACAGGCAGGACGTATCCCGGGAGTTTCGCCAAGCGACATCAGTGTGCTGCTTGTACTACTGGGCAGATAAACTGCCATGTAAAAAATTAGGCACTGTGTGTATAATCCCCTACATGGCTTGCTTAAAGTTTTACTCGAACTACCTATCCCAGCACCACCATCCCCCCCGGAATCAAGTTTTCCGGAGTGTTCATGTTTCACGTGAAACAAACTACTATAATCCACCTATAAATCAAAGCATTCATGAATACAAAACTGCTTTTAGAGAATTTGAGAAACGTCCCCGACTTTCCCAAGCCCGGCATCCACTTCAAGGATGTCAGCACCCTGTTTAAAAACCCCGAATGCATAGCCGAAATGCTCGAAGAACTGGTACGCCTTTATCAAGACAAAGGCATCACCAAAATTGTAGGCATCGAAAGCCGCGGCTTTGTAATGGGCGGCATGCTGGCAGCCCGCCTGGGAGCCGGCTTTGTAATGGCCCGTAAACCGGGCAAACTGCCGGCCGAAACCCGAAAGGCAACCTACCTTAAAGAATATGGCTACGACACCATCGAAATTCACACCGATGCAATTACCCCCGACGATGTAGTTCTCATTCACGACGACCTGCTGGCTACCGGAGGTTCGATGCAGGCAGCCTACGACCTGGTGCAGCACTTCAACCCCCAAAAAACGTACATCAACTTCTTGATTGAACTCCAAATGGAAGGGCTCGAAGGCCGGAAATTCCTGGGCAAGGACCTCGACATTACAACCCTACTCACCATTAAAGAATAACCGAACGCCCGGAGCTATCCGGGCGTTTTGGCTTATAACCTTTGGCCGTTTCAAAACCAACCTCCAACTTATGCACGCTAATAACGCTACCGAAACCTACCTCAAGGGCATCGTATCGAACCTGCCTGAGATGCCCGGATGCTACCAGTATCTTGACGAAAAGGGCACCATTATCTACGTAGGAAAGGCCAAGAACCTGAAGCGCCGCGTTAGCTCTTATTTTAATAAAGAACAGCAAACACGCAAGACCAAACTGCTCGTTTCGCATATACACGATATCCGCTACATTGTAGTGAAAACCGAAGAGGATGCACTGCTACTAGAGAACAACCTGATTAAACGCTACAAGCCACACTACAACGTGTTGCTCAAAGACGACAAAACCTATCCCTCAATCGCCATTTCGCATGAGTACTTGCCGCGCATCTTCAAAACAAGGCTCAGGGGCAAACGCGGAGCTACTTATTTTGGACCCTACAGCCATGTTCCAACCATGTATGCCCTACTCGACCTGTGCCGCGACCTCTACCAGCCACGCCCCTGCCATACGGCCATGACCCGCGAAGGTGTTGAAGAAGGAAAATACGACCTCTGCCTAAACTATCACATCAAACGCTGTAAAGGGCCCTGCACCGGGCGCCAAAGCCACAGCGACTACCTTAAAAACATTGAGGCCTGCAAGGAAATTCTGAAGGGAAACACAGCCGAGGTGGCACGGCGAATGAAAGACGAAATGATGGCTCTGGCTGAGGAACTGCGCTTTGAAGAAGCACAAGAGATTAAACGAAAGTTCGAACTCATCGAAAATTTTCGCGCAAAGAGCGAGGTGGTTTCAGCCGTGCTGCACAATATTGACGTATTCAACATCGAAAGCGAAGATAAGGTGGCTTACATCAACTACCTGCACGTTACGAACGGATGCATCAACCAGGCTTTTACTTTTGAGTATAAAAAGAAACTGGAAGAGTCGGACGAAGAACTCCTCACACTGGGCATCATCGAAATGCGCGAGCGGTACGGCAGTCTGTCTAAAGAGATTGTGGTACCTTTCTACGTAGACATCCCCTCCGAAATGGCCACACTGACCATCCCTCAAAAGGGCGATAAAAAGAAACTGCTCGAACTATCAAAACTCAATGTCAAGCAATACCGCTTCGACCGGTTAAAACAAAGCGACAAACTCAACCCGGAACAAAAGCAAACCCGGCTGATGAAGGAAATTCAACGCGACCTCGGACTACCCAAGCTACCCATGCACATTGAGCTTTTTGATAACTCAAACATCAGCGGCGACGATGCCGTTGCCGCATGCGTTGTGTTCGAAAAACTCAAACCGGCTAAAAAAGAATACCGAAAATACCTTATTCGGACCGTCGCCGGACCCGATGACTATGCTTCGATGAAAGAGGTTGTAAGACGACGCTACACCCGGCTCAGCGAAGAGGGAAAACCACTACCCGACCTGATTATTGCCGATGGCGGACGCGGCCAAATGGAGGTTATCCGCAAGGTTGTGACCGACGAACTGCATCTCGACATTCCCATTGCCGGACTTGCAAAGGACGACCGCCACCGCACACGCGAACTCCTCTACGGTTTTCCTCCCGCTACCGTCAGTTTGCAGCCCGACAGCCAATTATTTAGAACGCTCACCCAAATGCAGGACGAAGTTCACCGCTTTGCAATCACCTTTCATCGCGACAAACGATCCAAGCGCCAGACAGCATCGGAACTCGACAATGTTGCAGGCATCGGCCCAGCAACCAAAAAACTCCTGCTCAACACATACAAGAGCGTCAAACGAATAAAGGAGGCAAGCCTGAACGAACTGCAACAGCTACTCGGAACCGTACGCGGCGAAAAAATCTATCGCGAGTTGCACCAAGTAACAGAATAAATCGTACTTTTGCCAATCTATGAGAGCAGTTATCCAACGCGTAAAGCAGGCCTCAGTAAGCATTGCAGGCCATACCAAATCAGCCATCGAACAAGGCTACCTCATCTTGCTGGGCATTGAAGAAGCCGACAGCAACGAAGATGCCGAATGGCTCTGTCATAAAATAGCAAATCTCCGCATTTTCGACGATGAAAACGGAGTCATGAACCGGAGTATACTCGACACCGGATACGACGCCCTGGTGGTGAGTCAGTTCACCTTGATGGCCTCGTATAAAAAGGGCAACCGCCCCTCGTACATCCGCGCAGCCGGACACGGACACGCAGTGCCACTCTACAAATACTTTTGCCAAACACTGTCCGAAAACATCGGCAAACCCGTTGGCACTGGAGAATTTGGCGCAGACATGCAAGTAGCACTCATTAACGATGGACCGGTTACCATCTGCATGGACACTAAAAACAAAGAATGACACTCGACGAAGCTCAAAGCTTGGTTGACAACTGGATACGTACCTACGGCGTACGCTATTTCAGCGAACTCACCAACATGGCATGCCTAACCGAAGAAGTAGGCGAACTTGCACGCGTAATAGCCCGAAAATATGGCGAACAGTCTTTCAAAAAGGGCGAAAACACCGACCCCTCCGAAGAGATGGCCGATGTACTTTGGGTGCTCATCTGCCTGGCTAACCAAACAGGCGTAAACTTGACCGAAGCCTTGCAGAAAAGCATCGATAAAAAGACACAACGCGATGCCACACGACACTTGGAAAACCCCAAGCTACATGCCTGAATACCCACTTAACACTTTACAAATATGACTACTGACAACCATTGCCACTGTAACCACGACGAGGCTGCCAATCAACAGCACTCGCGCTGCGAACAAGCGTTTGCCAAATACAACCTTCACCTTCACGATGAACAGGTAAGTAACGAAGTTCACCAACTCGTAGCAAAGAATAAGGCCAAATACCAAACCCCTGAAGTGAAGCGCCAATTGCTCGGAACTGTTGAACTGACCACCCTTAAAGTTACCGACTCGGCCGAAAGTGTACTGCAGTTTACCGAAAATGTGAACCGCTTTGCCAACGAGCACCCCGACCTTCCGCACTTGGCAACCATCTGTGTATATCCAAACTTTGCCAAAATCGTAAGCCAATCGCTCGAGGCCGACAACGTAGAGGTAGCCTGTGTGGCCGGAGGTTTCCCTTCTTCGCAAACTTTTATCGAAATTAAAACAGCCGAAACTGCGTTGGCTGTACACGATGGAGCTACCGAGATTGACTGTGTGCTGAGCGTAGGTACTTTCTTAAGCGGCGACTACGAAACTTGTGCCGATGAAATCGAAGAAATTAAGGCTGCTACCGGCGGAAAACCGCTCAAGGTAATTCTGGAAACCGGTGCCTTGCAAACTGCCGAGAATATCAAGAAAGCATCTATTCTGTCGATGTATGCCGGTGCTGATTTTATCAAAACATCTACGGGTAAAATAGAACCTGCTGCCACGCTCGAAGCTGCTTACGTGATGTGTTCGGCTATCAAAGAGTATCAGGAACTTACGGGCATCAGCATTGGCTTTAAAGCTGCTGGCGGCATCAAAACTGTAGACGAGGCAATTGAGTTCTACACTGTTGTTCGCGAACTTTTGGGCGAGGAATACATCCAGAAAGGTCTCTTCCGCATCGGAACGAGCCGCCTTGCCAACCTGTTGGTAAGCGACATTTTGGGCGAAGAGGTTAAACCCTTCTAAGCCTCCGGTCGCCCTGATTTAAAAGTATGGTAAATGGATGTCCGCCGCCATTCGGCAAAAATCAATCCATAATTTAGCTTCAAACCTACCCCGCCATTTTAAACTAAAAACAATTGGCCAACTAAAGAGAAGCAAGAAAACGGACATTTTTAGCATTTGCTGATTTTAGAGCATTGCTTGAAGTTTACCAGGCATAAACACTGCCGCACTTGCGCAAGGGCTATAGAGCAATCACTTGCTTTTAGCCCCTAAAAATACTACCTTTGTATTACTAAAATAACGGAGAACGAAAATCTTATCAATGGGCTGGTTTGCTAATTGCAAGCCAGCCTTTTTTGTATATATCCGAACACTTCCAAGCAGGCTGCCAGGCAATTTTTAAAAAGCAAATCCTCATTTTTGCACGCACCGATAACCCAATCCAACGCTCCGATAGAATTTTCAAACGCTCCGATGGAATTTTCAAACGCTCCGATGGAAAATCCCAACACTCCGTTTCAAAAAATCAATAGGAGTCAGTGTATTTTTGAGAACTGATATACAAAGATTTATTATACATACTAAATTAAAAGAACCTACACAAACTCACTACTTTTAAGGCTAAAGAGTATACAAACAAAGAATTAAGTTTATTTATGGAATAAGAAAAACGATGCTTCGGTCGAAGCATCGTTTAATAATGAGGTATTACCCAAACTATAGTATACTCTCCTACAATCTAGGTTATGCTTTGAGTAGTTCTTGCAAACTATACCATCATTTGAACTACAGATTTCGATTAACTACAAAATCAATATAGCCCTTCAGAGCCTGTTTTACTTCAAGATTATTCCAGTATTCGAGCAAGTTTATGGCTTCATCTTGCAAAGCCTTCATCTTTTTCTCAGCATAAGTTATGCCTCCTGCCTCTTTGGTATAGGCTACTAATTTTTCGATTTCATCGGTTGTAGCTTCGCCGCTCTTTACATGTTTTGCCCAAAGGCGCACCTCTTCGCTGTCGGTATGCGTTACGGCATAAATGGCAGGCAATGTGAGTTTTCCTTCCATCATGTCGTTATAAGTAGGCTTACCTATAGCGCTTTCAGCATAGTAATCGAAGATATCATCGCGTATTTGAAAGCAAATACCAACGATTTCACCGAGTTTTCGGGCACGCTGCACATATTCGTCCGAACCTCCTGCCGATATAGCCCCCAGTTCGGCACATGCCGCAAAAAGGGCAGCAGTTTTATGGTGTATGATATTAAAATACGCCTCCTCTGAAATGGTTTCTTTGCGGATATTAGCCAACTGGTAAATCTCGCCCTCAGAAAGTATACCTCCCAAACGCGAAATAATCTCAACGATTCGGTTATTACCGGTCAATGCCGCCTGAAGCAGAGAGATTGAAAGCAGATAATCGCCTACCAGTACTGCAACCTTATTATCGAACACAGCATTGACAGACTGCTGTCCACGCCTTTCACCACTTTCGTCAACAACATCATCATGCACTAACGATGCAGTGTGCAAAAGTTCCAGGGTAACGGCAGAACGCAAAGAATTTATAGGAATCCGTCCCAATTCCTTAGCCATAAGCAACACAAGCAAGGGGCGCATCATTTTACCTTCACGCTGACGCACGTAGCCCAGGGCCTGGCCCAGCAAATCGTCTTTGTGGGTCAAAGCCTTCTGAAATAATTCTTTATATTCAATCAGCTCCTGCGATACGGGCTGACGCAAAGTGGAGAGTTTGTCCATAACATCAGGTTTCAACTTACAAAAATACGAATAAATCGGCTAGTTACGAGATTATTCCGTATTTTTGTGTCGTTCGAGGTCTAAAATGCCTCTTAAAATCCCCAAGAATCAACTTCGGGCAGCGCTTGTAGCAGCTTTGGATTGTCAACAATGCCTTTCCAGCATATATTCAGCCTATGATACACAGCCTCCCTCCACTTGCATACGATTTATGAAAACCCTCTATCTTCTCGACGCCTACGCGCTCATTTATCGGGCCTACTACGCACTTATACGCTCGCCACGCATCAACTCAAAAGGCCAGAATACATCGGCTGCCTTTGGTTTTGTCAATACGCTCGAGGATGTGCTCCGAAGCGAAAAGCCCGATTTCATCGGCATTGCCTTCGACCCCAAAGGCGGAACCTTCCGTCACGAAGTTTATCCCGAATACAAGGCACAACGCGAATCGACGCCCGAAGACATCAGCTGGGCAGTACCGGTTATTAAACGCATTATCGAAGCCTACCGCATACCTATTCTTGAAATTCCTGGCTTTGAAGCTGATGATGTAATCGGCACATTGGCCCTAAAAGGTGCTGAAGCCGGACTCGAAGTACACATGGTTACGCCCGACAAAGACTACGCACAACTTGTAAGGCCGGGCATTTATATGCGAAAGCCGGGACATGGAGCAGGAGGCATGGAAAAAATGGGTGAAGCCGAGGTTTGCCAGAAATATGGTATTGAATCGACCAACCAGGTTATCGACCTGCTTGGCCTGATGGGCGATACGGCCGACAATGTGCCGGGATGTCCGGGTGTTGGCGAAAAGACTGCTGTTAAACTCATCGGTCAGTTTGGCAGCATCGACAACCTGCTGGCAAATACCGACCAGTTAAAAGGAGCCATGAAGCGCAAAGTGGAGGACAACAGAAAACAAATTGAGTTTTCGAAGTTTTTGGTAACTATTAAAACGGATGTGCCCGTCGAACTTGAACTCGACAAACTTAAACTGACCGAACCCAACACTGAAGCCCTCCGCGAAATTTACGAAGATCTTGAGTTCCGAAGCTTCATCAAGAAGATTGAGGCAGGAAATGCACAAACAACAAAAAATGACACAGAATGGGGCAGTCTCTTTGCATCACAGACGGACGACTTGTCGAGCGGCGTAAAAGAAAGCAACTACAAAACGCTTGCCGTCGTGCCACACGAGTATATTTTGATTGATAATGAAGAGAAAGCAAAAGAACTCTGTGAGCATTTATTGACATTTAAAAAATTCAGTTTAGACACAGAAACTACCTCAATCGACGCAATTAGCGCACAACTGGTAGGTTTAAGCTTTTCGACAGGTAAAGGCCGTGCCTGGTACGTAGCCATTCCCCGCGAGGCCGAAGCTGCACGCCGCATGGTCGAGTTGTTCAGGCCCGCCTACGAGCACCCCGGCATTATCAAGGTAGGACAAAACCTAAAATACGACCTCACGGTGCTCGCCTCGTACGGCATTCAGCTCTGCGCCCCTATGTTCGACACCATGCTGGCCCACTATCTGGTACAACCCGAGTTGCGACACAACATGGATTACCTGGCCGAAATATACCTGAATTACCAAACCATACACATTGAAGAGTTAATCGGTCCTAAAGGTAAGAAACAGCGCAACATGGCCGACCTCGAACCTGCTGCCATTTGCGACTACGCCTGCGAAGATGCCGACATCACCCTGCAACTGATGCAACCCCTCGAGGCTGAATTAGCAGCCAGCGAACTGACTACGGTGTTCGACCAAATCGAGATGCCCCTCATGCCCGTACTGGCCAAAATGGAACGTAACGGTGTGCGCATCGATACCGAAGCCCTGGCCGAAACCGGACGCCACTTTACGCAACGCATGGAACAACTCGAAACCGAGATTTACGAATTGGCGGGGCACAGTTTCAGCATCTCCTCGCCTAAACAAGTAGGCGAAGTGCTCTTTGACGAACTCAAACTCAACGAAAAAGCCAAAAAGACCAAAAGCGGACAATACTCCACTGGTGAAGAAGTGCTCGAGGCACTCAAGCCCAAACACCCCATTGTGGGCAAAATTCTGGCGCACCGCGCACTCAAAAAGCTCATCAGCACCTATATCGAAGCACTGCCCAAACTCATCAACCCCGCCACGGGCCACATTCACACCTCGTTCAACCAGGCAGTTACGGCAACCGGGCGCCTTTCGTCGTCGAACCCCAACTTGCAGAACATCCCTGTGCGTGGTGACGATGGCCGCGAAATACGTAAGGCCTTTGTTGGCGAAGAAGGATGCCTCTTCTTTTCGGCCGACTACTCGCAAATTGAGCTACGACTCATGGCTCACCTTAGCCAGGACGAACATTTGATGCAGGACTTCCGCGATGGGCGCGACATTCATGCTGCCACTGCAGCGCGCATCTTTCACAAACCGCTTGATGAGGTGACACGCGACGAGCGCCGCAAAGCCAAAACTGCCAATTTCGGCATTATTTACGGAATTTCGGCCTTTGGACTGGCCGAACGCATGGAAGTGTCGCGCAGCGAGGCTAAAGAACTGATTGACAACTACTTCAGCACCTATCCAAGAGTCAAAACCTACATGGCCGAGTGCGTAGAAAATGCCCGCGAAAGGGGCTATATAGTTACTGAACTGAAGCGCCGGCGCTATCTGCCCGACATCACCTCAAAAAATGCCGTTGTACGTGGCTATGCCGAACGGAATGCTGTTAATGCTCCCATACAAGGTACTGCTGCTGACATTATCAAAATTGCCATGATACGCATCAGCGACCGATTTGAGCGCGAAAACATCCGCTCAAAAATGATTCTGCAGGTTCACGACGAACTTAACTTTTCGGTTCTGCCTGAGGAGCAAGACAAGGTTAAGCAAATTGTACTCGAAGAGATGGAACAAGCCTTTAGCATGCGCGTTCCGCTCATTGCCGACTACGGCATTGGAACCAACTGGCTCGAAGCCCACTAACTACCCTACTATCCCCCCGGTGCCCGATTTACCAGAGGCACCGGGGGGATGGCTTTTATCAAAAAAACAAGAAAGACTCTGCCACAACCCACAAGGCTGCCGGCAATGCACTCTATACACCCTGCTGGCGCGGCACCGCATCTACCAAAGTCAGGCCGAAACAAGCGCCTGTAAAGCCCCCTGCATACAACACTTTGAAGCAAAAGAAAGTTTTCGGTGAAAGAAAATTTGTAACTTTGCATCCTGAAAACCATCACGCACAATGAACAAAATATGTTGTATCGGGCACATCACGCTTGACAAAATCATCACACCCCACTCCGAAGTGTTTATGCCGGGAGGCACTGCCTACTACTTTGCACACGCCATGTACCACCTGAATGGCGGACGCAACTTTCAGCTCATCACCTCGCTTGCCCCTACCGAAATGGCTCCGGTTGACGAACTGCGCAAATGGGGTGTTGACGTAAAGGTGATACCCTCGCGCCACACCGTATACTTTGAAAACAAATACGGAGAAAACTCTAACAACCGCAGCCAGCGCGTACTGGCCAAAGCCGACCCTTTCAGAGCCGAAGACTTGGAGAACACCGATGCTTCAATATATCATCTTGGCTCGCTATTAGCCGACGATTTTCCGCTCAACGTAATTACGAGTTTAAGCAAGCGCGGAGTGGTAAGCGTCGACTCGCAAGGCTACTTGCGCGAAGTACGCGACCAGTCTGTTTATGCCGTTGACTGGCACGAAAAGCACCAGGCTCTACGCCACATTGATGTGCTGAAGGTAAACGAATACGAAATGGACGTGCTCACCGGACAGAGCGACCCGCATGACGCTGCCTTACAACTGGCCGAATGGGGCGTAAAGGAAGTGTGCGTTACATTGGGTAATTTTGGCTCCGTTGTGCTTGAAAACGACCACTTTTACGACATTTGCGCCTACCCGCCCAAACAACTTGTTGACGCTACAGGTTGTGGCGACACCTACTCAACAGGCTACTTATATATGCGTGCGCGTGGTGCCAACCCGGGCGAAGCCGGACGCTTTGCCGCAGCCATGTCGACACTTAAACTTGAAGCATCAGGACCATTTGCACGTACTGAAGACGATATTTGGCGCCTCATCCGATAACGGAAGCCCCCTGCAATTCTACTGTTCAAAACGAATCAACACCCCGTGTAAAAGCATTTACACGGGGTGTTGATTCGTTTACACTGCTTAGCGCTGTAGCAAATGCTTAATGGCCAATATGGGATGGTAGAGCATCATCCTGGGGCCGGAATAACGCATCACTGCAGCTATGCGCTCTTTCATGTCGGGCCGATAACAATGTATGGGGCAACGCTTGCAAGCAGACTTATCCTCGGCAAATTTACAGCGTTCCAACCTTCGGTGTGCATAAGCCAACAACTCCTGACAATCAGCACAGAGCGTGTGCTTCGGACAGTGGTGCTTATGCCTGCAAAAAATGCCTATCATATAGGCTACCGTCTGCTTTTCGGCTTCGATACGCGACTTGGTTTTCATTCAAACTACTTTGCTGATGCCTTTTTGCCTCGGCTGACAAACCAAGCTACGGCCACCAGCACACAAAATGCCACTGTAATGGCAACCATCTCGGCCACATGATTCATAGGGTCGACCCATACCTCCTGGAACAAGCCGTTACGGGCAACTACCTCGATAAACGTCCAGAATACAATAACCGTTGCTACCGACATACGCAAGTTTCGTCCCCACGTAGCCATATACAGCTGTTTGCGGAACATAAAGAACGAACCGATTAAGCAACCTAAAGCTACCAGCAGCGTTATGGGATGGCGCTCACCGAGAAATACCGGATCGTAGCAGAACATTAACAGCAAATAGAGCGACCACAACATCATATTCAGCTCCAGGAAGGTAACCATCGACGAGTGGTGTGCCATGGGGCGCAACTCCACCTTTTGCTTGATGCAGCACACATCCTGAATCCACATGATAAACTTACATCCCGAACGGGTGCAGAAAATATAAAGCATCATGAACATCATCCACATGCCAAAGGTAGCGGGCATGATAAGGTATTCAGGACGCGAACCTATAATTTCTTTCAGTTCCGGGCGGCTATACGAGTCAAGGGGCAAGCCATTAATCAAATGAGTTTGTGCTACTGCTATGCCGTTGGCATACTGGGTTGTAGTTTGCACGATACCCGAACCGGTAAGGTCGTAATGCACACCATAGCGCACAGCATAATATGCAAAAAGGAATTCCACCCAACCCGTCCAAAAGAGCAGTCCTCCAAACAGTCCAAACGATGTTTGTTTAGTGTCGCCCTTTACAAAGACACCGGCTATAACAATACACATACCTACAAAGCCCATGGCAAATGCACTGTAATGCAAGGCCCCGGGCGAAAGGTAGTGTTCCATCAAAATCATGAGAGCATGCCCGAGAGGCATGGTAAACAATACAATCAGGAAAGAGCCTATAGCCTTTCCGAGATAACGCTTCTGGGTAGTTGTTTGCATGAATTGAAATATTGAATGAATGGTTCAGAATTTGTCAAAATCAATATTCAGTCCCAGCATCAGGTTGGTGCCTGTTGTTACTGGCGAATTAAAGGCATAGACTTTGGGCACGTAGTTGAAAAGATTGTCTAACGCCAGGTTCAAGGTGCATCCCTTGTACAATGTTTGCGAAATCTGAGCTTTCCACAAAGTATAAGCCGGGTTTGTAACGCGCCTTGAGGTAAAGGGTTCTGTCATTTCCATACTTGTATAGCTCACCTTCGAAAGCAAACGGCCCGTTAGCTGTACCGTTGTTTCGTATTTGGGACGCCACTTTCGAGTCCAGGCAAACTTACAGTGCAAAGTATGCGGACGTGCCGGTGCATACTGGCTGATACCGGAGCCTATCGTCTGTTCGTGTGTAAAGTTGTAACCCAATCTTGCCGACAAGCCATAATTCCAACGGGCTTGAGCCGTAGCCTCTACATTCCAAACACGCAGATTTCCGACATTGAGGTACGCCAAATAAGGTTGGTTGTTTTCATCGTAAAGAACGGAAGACGTGGCTATTTTATTGTGTACCCGGTTATAACTTCCACCAATTGTTAAGCTATACCTGCCGCGCGCATACTCGGCCGAAAGGTTCAGGTTATGCGACTGTTCAGCCTTGAGCTGTGCATTTCCATGTATGTCAAATATGCCAGACATATCAAAGTTCATGTATTTCTCTTTAAGCGTAGGCGCTCTGAATCCACCGGCATAGCCCCCTCTGAAGGTAAAGGCACCCAACTTGTAACAAGCACTGGCCTTAGCGGTTAAGTTTGAGTTTTTTCCGTCTGAAAAATAGTCCCAACGTGCAGCAGCTACTACTTCGAAATGATGAGAAACCGTCCAGTCGTATTGCAAAAAAGCATCCAGCGAATACTGATTGTGGCTCTTACTGGGCTCAAACTGATAAGAATCGAGAAAATCGTACATACCATCGAAGCCAGCCGTCAGGACATCGCCATTAAGCAAGTTATTGCTATACAAGGCTCTGTATACATGCTGCACGTTTCGATAGTCGCGTACATCCAGATGGTATTGCTTGAGATAGTCCGACTTATCATATTGATCGAAGGCGTACGACAATTCCAACCTGTTGCGCTCATCAATATTCCACTCGCCTCTCAACCCAGCCGAAAAGTCGCGGTAACGGTCGGGCGTATCGGGATTGTAAAGCCGCTCCTTAAAATAGTAACCCGCCCGTGCCGTGAGTTTAAGTCGGTTGGGCAACTGGAATACTAACTTATCGGTAAAATTACACGTAGTGCCGCCATAAACATTTCTAAAATCGCATGCATCGCTTAAATTGCGGCATACGGTGTAAGTATCTATACCCGTATGCGTTGCAGTAAACGAATTTTTAACGTACTTTCCCGCGCATGCCATAGCCAGCCCGTAGCGTCTTTCACGATGTCCGGCCACTCGGGCATTCAGATTCAAATTCCAGCGTTTGCGGGCGTCTTTAGTAATAATATTCACCACACCTCCGGTTGCATTCGAGCCGTAAAGCGCCGAAGCAGCCCCTTTGACAATTTCGATACGCTCTACATTGAGCAAATTAAGCCGCGAAAAATCAACATTGTCCATTGTTTCGCCAGCCAAACGCTCGCCATCCAGCAAAATGAGTACGCTTTGACCTGCAAAACCGGCAAAGTTCATGTTTACCTGCTGATTCATGGCATACGAAAACTCCACTCCAGGAAGTTCTTGCTGCAACAAATCTTGCAGGTTCGTTGCATCCGAACAACGTATTTCAGCTTCGGTTATCAGTCGCGTTTGTATTGGAGCATCTTTCAGCAACTTAGGCGTTCGGGTAGCTGTAACTACCACGTCGTGCAGCTCATATCGCTGACTTGCAGTAAGCGTGTCGGCTGTCTCGCCCGACAAAACTGTACAGGGCAGGACAGCCACACACTGAAAGAGACCCATTGAGCAGGCAAGATACCTGCCTTTTATCACTTTCATACACAAAGGTACTTTTTAATAAGGATAGATAACATCAATACTAAGATAGCCCTTGGTTCCCGACGGGCTCATATAGTTTAGCATTTGCATAGCCGCATGCGTACCATCGGCCAAACGTAAAATATAAACCCTGCCTGAAGCCGTATAAACAGGAGGAGGCGTTGAAAAGTCCATGCGCACCCAACGCGAAAGTACCTCGTTGACTTTCAAATTCTGAAAACCTACCTTAAAACTCATCATATCCTTTAAATCAGTAATAACCTGAGTGGTACTCCATGCGTCTGCAGTAAACGAAGCACTCGCTAATACCTTGCTCGAAGGCGGCAGTGCATTGAGCGAAGTATAAGGCGTTTCGTATACCTGACCTCCATGCGTACGGGCATCAAAATGATGAATGGCAAAATCCCACTCTGAAGGTTCGGGCTGCGCATCGGTTTTTACATGAGCCAATGCTGTGTATTTTGTTCCTTCTACTAAATTATAAGTCCATCCCGACTGTCCGTCCCACTCGCCAGTCAATGCCGACGGTATAGGTTTACGTTCAAGCTCACGGGTCTTGAGATTTACATAAATCCATTCTGTATAACTGGTAGCATTGATTTGCAACTTAAAGCGGTTGGGCTTTGTGCCTGTATGAAAGCCCTCATCATAACTATTGTCTACAGGCGGCTCATCATAAATACCATCCATAAAGCCATTGCACGAAAACGTAGCGAACAAAGCTGGCAACAGGACGGACAGAATCTTTATCAAATTCATCGGGACTTGTATTTAGTATTTGAGATAGAACTATCTGCGTGAACTATCAAGATATAGATTTGCTTTCATAATCTGACTGGCACTCAAACGGCATACTTCCGGGCTTATAGTTCACTGTTACGGTGAGTTTACCCTCGCTGTAAACGCCCGAAAGCTTACCCTTGACTTCATAATCGCCGGCCTGGCATACAAAATTGTCTTTTACAAACTCAATGCTGCCATCAGCCTTTGCAGTACATGCGACATCCGAAACCTTCATAGTACCTATCGAAATAGTACGTCCCATCATTTCGACTTCAATATCGAAGGCCCCGACTTCAACAGTAGCTACTGAACGCGAAGCGTCTGCCCAAGATATCTTGACATAGTTCGAAGCCTGAACTGGCGTAAAGATTGGCATAGCTGGGATGCTTGTTGTAATGGTACCCTGCGAATAAACCTCAAGGGGTACAGCAGGCGGAACATCCTCATGCTTGGAATCGTCGGAACAACTCGCCATAAACAAACACGACAGGCATACTGCCAATGTCGTAAATACTCCCTTGGCACTACCCAAACTCAAAAGCATTGCCAACTTTACCTTATGCAACAAAACATACAGATTAGAGAACTGAAGGAAATGGACACTAGAAATACATTTTCCCATAATCAAAAATATAAATTATAAAGTTAATACTAATCAATGATTATACTCACGCATATTCGTTAAAAGCAATCTCCACAACCTGCCGCAACTTCATACAAAACGAAGACATGCAACGATCGGGATATTCCGGAGTATTACACATAGCCTGCCAGAAAGCAAACATGCGAGATGACCGAATTTTTACGAGTGCAAAAGTATCAGATATATTAACCTTAAATAATACTCACAACTGGTGATTATTCAAACTGCATGGGTAGCACAAAGGGGATACCCCTACCCCATGGCATAACCAATAACAATATGAGGGCAGTGAATAATCCTCTGTTGATAGTTACCTTTAATTAAACGGCAGAGAACTGCATACGCTCTTGAAACAGGGGCAAAAAAAATCCTGTACATCATCAATATGATAATGTACAGGCGCACTTTATGTAGTATTGATATGTCGTCACTTCTCAGCGAGGATTGCTCGAACGGATACAGACAAATCATCATTCCAAGCAAGTTTTAAAGGATAAAAAAGGATACCACTGTATCGGAAAAACCTTAAAAACCTAAATCAAATACTATGAAAACACTCGGCAAAGATACGCCCACTTTTCAAATTGTGCAAGTTTTAAACAAAAAAACGGTTACCACACCCTTATTTTTATGCTTTAAAAACATCCTAATGACTTGAAAACAAACTTTTTACGCCATTGCAAGTCCATAAAGCTATTTGCTCCATAATTTTTCGTAATTCGGGCAACATCAACTGAGTTTTACCCCCCCCAAAAAAAAGGCTGCAAAATAACTAAGGATTACCCCCTCAACACAAGCTAAGCCAAACTGCATTCTAAAAGCTCCCTACCCTGAATCACCAAACAACTGAACGATAAACCGAAGCTATTAAAAAAATCAAGAAAACCGAAATTCTCAACTTTGTAGATGCATAAACGAACAAAAAAAACTATATTTGCGAACTTTGTGTGCATATTCATCAAAGCCCACGCATAAATACTGCTTTTTGTTTGTATATGCTCTAAAGCACGTGCACACCTGGCCCAGTTTTACATCCCGAGAACAGAGATACATCTTCTTTCTGTCAAATTCTTTATGCCCAACATTACCGATAAAATAGTCCGCCTCATCCACTGGATACTCCGCTTCAGACAACGTAAAGGCTACGGCATCCACTCGCCTTTTGCTTTTAATTTTGTTACCGGCGTTATCTACGAACAGGGCACGTATTACGCATACCGCCAATTAGATGATGAGCGAAAAAACTGTTCCACCCGGCAACTACGCCGCAAGGATTACAGATTACTCATGCGTCTGGCTAATTTTCAACGCCCTAAAACCTGCCTGCTTTTCCCTGCCGGGCAAGAAACACTCATACATACGTTTTTAAAAGCCGGAAGCTGCCATACCCAATATGCAACATTCAACCTCCAAGACTCTACTCCTGCCAGGCCGGCCGACATGATTGTGGCCGCAACAAACTGGGAACAACATGCTGATCAACTCATACAACAAATTAAGCCCGGCGGACTGCTGGTTGTTGTTGGACTAAAAAACAATAAACAACGCAACGCATGGAAACAAATGCTCATGGCCCCACAAGCTCAAGTAACCTTTGACTTGCGCGACTTCGGACTGCTGTTTTACCGTCCCGAACTTCAACGCGAGCACTACACCATAAACTACCTATAAGCTACAACCGGCAAACCTTTGAACAGATGCTCAGCCATCCACCCTATGTCTAACCCCCTAACCTTTGGAACTGCCATGATATACACACGAAAAGGCGACAGCGGCCTTACAGATCTTGCCAACGGACTACGTGTTCCGAAAACAGATGCCCGAATTGAATGTGTCGGTTCACTCGACGAATTTAACTCGTACATAGGACTTGTTCTCTCGCTTGTACCAGGACATATCCGCACCAAACTGCGCAACGAAATAAGCCTGCTCGAAACCTGCCAGCGCCGCCTGTTCTCGATTGGAACCTGGGCATCGGCCATCACAAACCCGCAAGCTATGCCGAACAACGAGGATGTGCAACAATTAGAAGCAGCAATCAACAATATACAAACGGAAATCGGAACAGCTTTCAACGGGTTTATAATGCCCGGCGGACACACGCTTGCAGCACATACACACGTGGCACGCACACTCTGCAGGCGCACTGAACGCACCCTGCTGGCAGCAGGGGCCGCTAACTGGCCCGAGGGCGAACAAACACTGCCCTACATAAACAGATTGTCGGATTTTCTTTACCTTCTGGCTAAAAAAATAAACCATCTGACCGATTTCACCGAAAATAAATGGTGAACCATACACCACATATCGAAAAAAAAAGTATTTTTGCGCCCACATTAACCGAATATACGAACTACTCAAATAACCGAAACTATGTATTGGACATTGGAATTGGCTTCGAAACTCGAAGATGCGCCTTGGCCTGCAACCAAGGACGAACTTATTGACTATGCCATGCGTTCCGGAGCTCCCATGGAGGTGGTTGAAAACCTACAGGAACTTGAAGATGAAGGCGAAATCTACGAAACCATAGAAGACGTCTGGCCCGACTATCCTACAAAAGAGGACTTCCTATTCAACGAGGAAGAATATTAAAACCTTACCCTAAGTATTACTGCTTATAGAGGAATGCACTTCGATAGTGAAGTGCATTCCTTTTTTTATGTTACCCCCAAGCGCATCTCAGCCCTGCCCCTCCAAGGCCAGGCAACCCAGCAGCAACACCCTTTAATCTATGTGCTCCAATCAAAAACTTCCAACTCAGTTACGCCTCCAACTCATGGAACCTTAAAAAGGCATGTATTTTTTTTTGAAAGGCATGTAAAATTATCTAGAAGGGGTGTATGCTTTTTTGCAAAGAATCTACACTTCAAAACAACAGCAACTCTCCCCTAGCCTCAACAAATTGCCCGCAAATCAAACTGCTGTAAGCAAACATTGAATAGCCACAATCAGTCATGCGCCTGTTTTACGTTTTAAAAAGGCTCATTTCCTTACATTTGCAGTAAAATACAACCTGACAAGGAGCTAATATTGCAAGAAAACAGTAATTTTGCGTATGGATAGCTATGTCATGAAGGCATACCATCCACAAGAAAAAGCACTATTGCTGAATCCTGACCAATCGAAAACGCCAAAAAGTAGAAGAAGGAGGATGCAATCTGAAGCTCCTTGTCTCTTTGAATAAAAGAGAGAAGGCTATGAATCGTATCTATACACCACATAGCCCTATGCACAGTCCATCCAATGGCTCGCAGCCGGCTAAATAGGTTGTAAGTATGCAATCTGAAGCCCCTCTTTTCATCTTCGCTGAAACAGGAGCACCCGTTTCTGAGTCTGATTACCCCAGATACGAGACGGCGCAAGGTTGTATTTTATCTCTGCCCACCTTCTTCGAGGGTGATTGGCGTTACCTGATTGGTAAGGTGGAAGTGATTGAAGTCGCTTGCGCCTTTTCTTGTTTTATAGCAAGAACCTTGTTCGAAACGATGCTGAGTTGGGCGACTTGCAAGCAAGAAAAGGTATGCTATGAGCCATTACCCAGCGCATCGGAGTTCCAAAATTCTGTCTAGAAACAAAGGCCACAACCACTCAAAGGAGCATCAATACCAAACGTTGGCCTATGTGGCAACCAAGTCACCTTACAAGCGAAACTCTAAAGGTGTCACCAACACAGCCATCGGGTGCGTGCGGACCTTGACCGGAAACCATGGATGGAAAAATGCCCAAGCAACCCCCAAAGCCCTAGTTACCCACACCCAACCGGGCCATACCCAGAAGTTGAATAAGCCTTAATAAACTACTCACTATGCTGTTGAAAATCAAAACATTTATTTTGCTGCTCTGCCTGCTGCTTCCAGTTGGCGCCCGCGCCCAATGGTTAAAAGCCAACGAACTCATCTACCTCGAAATGCTGCAGAACTACAGTCAGGCCGTACCCTTATTGCAAAAAGGAGGGTTAAAGAGCGTTTCGCATCCCTATGGCCAAAAAGCCTGGCGCGGAATCGGCATGCAGCTCAACTTCCAAATGATAAATTACAACCGGTACATCATGCGCTGCTACGTATACGGCGAACAGGAAATCCACTCGCTGATTGACGATTTCACCCAACTGGGATACATCTATCCCCGACGGGAAGACAACTATTACCGCATGGTTCATATCAACGACAACATGCCCGATATCATCCTGTCGCTGTGGGAGAAAAAAAGGCTAGCCTTTTTCTTTACACCACTCTCAACAGGCGAATACGACGATCAGTCCGAAGTTGAAGCCGAAGCCGATGCCTACCCCGAACTCAGACTAGACCCTTCAGAGCGAACAGATTTTCCGGAATTCAATACGTACGAAGGCCGTTACCTTATGGAAGGCAAGTTAGATAAGACCTACTATTTTTCATTCATTCTCAACATATTTGACAATACGATTACGGGACATTACTTTAGCAATCCGCAAATGAACAAGCCTGCAGGCGTTGTGAAGGGTGAACTTTCGGGTGACCACATGAACATCAAGGTACTGACAAATGGTAAAATCACACGCACCTTTACAGGACGTATAAAAAACAACACCTACAGCGGGTCGTTCGTCAGCGGATATAATGGTGCGAAAAGAACCTTCAGTGCCACAATGCAAGACATGGGCTTTTAACATAGCCCCAACCGGCCAATGCAGTCCTGCCCTCATGCAGGCCAGGGTTATTGGCTTTGCCACAAAAGCCCTGACCCGGCAGCCGGCCTGGGCATAGCTGGTCAAACCTTCAGCATCTTCGGCACACGCAACTCAATGGCTAAGCCCCGTTCAACGGCTTAGCCATTGTTTTTTGCGGCCTCGACATACACAGCCAAGCCGCTTAAAAACAAAACACCCGCACGGCAAAACATATAGTCCCGGGCGCTGCATAAAGCATACTGCAGCCCCCTCTCAGTACGGCTGTTTTCTTAAAATCAATGCATAAATACAATGCAGGCAACAGCTTTCTGAAGAAAAAGCGGATAAAACCTTTCATTTAAAACCAGTTTACAGTATCTTTGCTTCCTAAAAACAACAAACCGACAGTTCATGCACAATCTCCATTTCCATCTACTAAGATTAGGCCTTCTCCTGGTCTTTGCCACAGGGCTCCAAGCATGGGCTCAGCAGGAGCCCGCCTATGCCCACTACTGGCAGATGGAAACCCAGTTTAACCCTGCCGCCGCCGGACGCTCGCCCCAACTCAGCATTGTTTCCGCATTCCAGTCGCACGCCATGGGCTACGAAGATGGCGGAAGCACCATTTTTGCCGGAGCCGACATGGCCTTCCAAATAGGCCGTACCCGCCACGGAGTCGGTGTACTCTTTCAAAACGATAACATCGGTCTGTTCTCACACAAACGCTTCTCCGTTCAATATGCCTACCACCTGAAGCTTTGGGGCGGTACACTCAGTATCGGTGCCGAAGCCGACATGCTCAACGAGGCCCTCAAAGGCTCTAAAGCCGACCTTGAAGACCCCAACGACCCCGCCTTCCCCACCACCGACATCTCGGGCTCAAAATTCGACGCCACAGCCGGCATCTACTACACCCACAAAAAATGGTACGTAGGAGTGAGTGCCCAACACCTCACCGCACCCACCATTTATATGGACGAAAGTAACGAATATGAGGTCAAGGCGGTGTATTATTTAACCGGAGGATACAATATTAGACTTAAAAGTCCGTTTTTTACGATAGCGCCTTCCACCCTGCTCCGCTACGACGGACAAACCTTTCGCGCCGACATTACAGCCCGGCTTCAGTATGCCAAACAAAAAAAACGGCTGTATGCCGGTCTGAGCTACAGTCCGCAACACTCCGTAACAGGATTCATCGGAGGCATGTTCCATGGAGTCGACCTCAGCTACTCTTACGAGGCCAACACCTCAGGTATGGGCATCGGTGCCGGGCAACACGAAATTACACTCGGTTACCGCCTTGACCTCAACCTGGGCAAACGAGGCAAAAATCTGCACCGCAGCGTACGCTACTTATAACCACACAGCGGGCAACAACAGCCTCCGTAAAACTCCAATACCATACAGCCTTTCAAACCATATTGCTTATATATCTCACAAATGAACCATACGCTTTCAGCCCTTATTACATTACTTGCCGCCTGCGGCCTGCTTGCATCGTGCATGGGCAGCAACCGCTCCATGATGAACGGCGGCGAAGTAACAGGAACACGCGCGGCCACCTTCAACGAGCCTACTCCTTACGGCATGATTGAAGTGAAACGAGGCTACCTCAAGGTGGGTCTTGAAAAGAACGACTCGCTGTGGGGAACCGTTACTCCTACCAAAGATATCTCGGTCGACGGATTCTGGATGGACCAGACAGAGGTTACAAACTCCATGTACCGGCAATTTGTTGAGTGGGTGCGCGACTCCATTATCCGCGAGCGCCTGGCCGACCCCCAATATGGTGGCGACGAAACCTTCAAAATCGAAGTTGACCGCAATGGTGATCCCGTCAAACCGCACCTAAACTGGTCTAAACCCATTCCCTGGCGAAAGCCAAACGAAGACCAGGAACGCGCACTCAACAGCGTGTACTACACTCATCCCATCGACGGCACACGCATGCTCGATGCCAAACAACTCATCTACCGCTACGAAATTTTTGACTACGAAAAAGCAGCACTACGCAAGTACCGCCTTGATCCCAAAGAACGCTCGCTCAACACCGACCACCCGGTCGACCCCGACGAGGTAGTAATGATTTCAAAAGATACGGCATATGTCGACGATAACGGCGACATTGTACGCCAAACCATCGAGCGTCCGCTTTCAAGCCTCTACGACTTTCTCAACACTTATATCGTACAAGTCTACCCCGATACTACCGTGTGGGTCAACGACTTCCCCAATGCCAACAACGAGCAGTACATGAAACTCTACTTCTCATCGGCCAACTACAACGACTATCCCGTTGTAGGCGTTACATGGGAACAGGCCGAAGCCTTCTGCGCCTGGCGTACCAACTACCTTATGGCCGGCATGGGAGCACAGGCACGCTACATTCAGCGCTACCGCCTGCCAACCGAAGTGGAATGGGAATACGCAGCACGCGGCAAGGAAGGCAACCCCTTCCCCTGGGAGGGTATTGAAGCCAAAAGCCAGGAGGGATGTTTCTATGCCAACTTCAAACCCGACCGCGGTAACTACACCGACGATGGCAACCTTATAACCTCGCGCGTAGGCATTTACGGAGCCAATACCAACGGACTCTTCGATATGGCCGGCAATGTAGCCGAATGGACCAGCACTGTCTATACCGAGGCTGGAGTCGATGCTATGGCCGACCTTAACCCCCAACTATCCTACAAGGCTGCTAAAGAAGACCCTTACGTGCTTAAACGCAAAAGCGTGCGCGGCGGCTCATGGAAAGACCCCATGTCTATGATTCGTTCGGCTTGGCGCAGTTGGGAATACCAGAACCAGCCCCGCTCCTACGTTGGATTTAGATGTGTACGCTCCAAAGCCAACACTTCGAGCGCAACCAACTCTGCCAAAAAGAAAAGATAAAGCGGTATACAACCTACCGAAATAGGAGCAGGCGGGGCAAACAAAACACCGAAGTATACCTACGTCGGACAAATATGCCCCACCCCACTCACAACAGCCCTCCTAACACCTATACATTATGGCCAACAAGATTAACCTCGTAGTCCGCCTGCAGCACTGGATGGACAGTGTTCCCGGACAAACCTTTCTGAACTACGCATACTCCTGGGGTGCAGCCATCGTTATCCTGGGTGCACTTTTCAAACTCACTCACCTGCCGGGAGGTAACTTCATGCTTTTTATAGGTATGGGTACCGAAGTTATTGTGTTCTTCCTTTCAGCTTTTGACCGCCCCTTCGATAAGGACGAAATCGGTAAGGAATTGCCACACGACTACGAAACCGATGAGGAAATTGCCAATCGCATTGATCAGGACGAAGATGAAGAGGAGGAAGAAGTGGAGGAGGATATCCAAGACGAAACAACCGAACCCGCAACCGAACTCCCCGATGCTCCCAACGATATACAACCTACAGCAGCTCCCGGTCTGCAACCAACAGCTGCCACACCGGGCGTTGTATTTGTAGGAGGCGGACAATCCGCCGCCCTGTCGGCCGCAACTTTTGAGCAAACTGCTGCAACAACTCCGGCATCGCCTGCCGAGGCGGCGGCGGCTGCCGTAGCGGCCCATACCCCCGAAGGAGCCGTTCCCTTTGAAAATGAGGCACAACGCCTTGCTGAAATTATTCGTTTGGCTAACGACGAACTTCTGCGCCGTGCCCAAGCCGCACTTGCTCCCGACATGGAAACCGCAACCCAAGAGTATATTGCCAAACTACGCATTTTGGCCGACACCTTCCAAAAAGTTGACGAACAGAGTGCCCGTCTGGCTCACGACAGCGAAGAAATGGCCAATCTGAACCGCACTCTCACAGCCATCAACAAGACCTACGATCTCCACTTCAAGAGCATCAGCCAGCAAGTTGGCACTATTGAGCAAATCAACGAGCAAACCCGCCGTCTGGCTCAACAAATCGAAGAACTTAACGGAGTTTATGGCCGCATGATACAGGCGCTCACCATCAACATGAGCATGCAACAGCCTCAACCTGCCCCCCAACAACCTACCGTGCAGCCTCAAGCAACTCCGCAGCAGCCTTTTATGCAACAGCAACCCATGCAACAGCCCTACGGCTACCAACAACCCCAACAGCAAGGGTATCCTCAACAACCCCAACAATAAGCATTTGATGCCCGGAGAGCTGTTTTTGAATTCTCAACACCCTGAATTCCTAGCACAAACCTGCCACTCCGGGCACAACCCCCAACCTTCCCTCTCATGTCTCCAGTAAAGAAAAGACCACTTTCGCCACGCCAGAAGATGATCAACCTGATGTACATCGTGTTGATGGCCATGCTGGCACTGAACGTGTCGAGCGACGTGCTCAAAGGCTTCAGTCTCATTGGCGAGAGCCTCAAGCGAACCACCGAAAACGCTATGAAGGAGAACCAGGCCCTTTATGCCGACTTTGCCGAACAATACAAGGACAACCCCGTCAAGGTAAAGCCCTGGTACGACAAAGCCATGGAGGTAAAGCAACTAAGCGACTCACTCTACAACCTGGCCGGAAATCTGCGCTACGCCATTGCCCGCGAATGTGACGGCTCGGACGGCGATCCCGATAATCTGCAAAACAAAGAAGACCTCGAAGCTTCGAACCGCATCATGCTCGCTCCCAAACGCGGACAAGGCGATAAACTATACAACACCATCAAAGCTTACCGCGAACGTATTCTCTCCTTTGTCACCGACCCCCGCCAGCGAGCCATCATCGCTTCGAACCTTTCGACCGATGTGCCAAAAGGCGAAAACAACATTGGTAAAAACTGGCAGCAATACATGTTTGAGGAAATGCCCTCCATAGCTGCCGTTACCATGCTGGCCAAACTGCAAAGCGACGTGCGCAAAGCCGAAAACGAAGTAGTACATAACCTCGTGGCCAACATAGACTTGAAAGATGTGCGTGTCAACGAGTTGAATGCGTACGTCTCGGCCGAAGCTACTACCCTCTACCCCGGCGAAACCTTTCGCTCTAAAATTTTTATGGCTGCGCTCGACACCACACAGCGCCCCGAAATTTACGTAAATGGCCGGCGCATTGCTACCGACGGAAGCTACAATTTTACAGTCGGTGCACCGGGACAATACTCCTTTAGCGGCTACATAACCGTGCCCAATGCCTCGGGCGACATTATCCGCCGCCAGTTCACCCAAAAGTACAACGTCATTCCCCCCCCACAGGGTGCCACTGTAGCTGCCGACCTCATGAACGTGCTCTACGCCGGCTTCGACAATCCCATCAGTGTCAGTGCTGCCGGACTGCCGCATAACCAAGTACATCTGACTATGGCCGGTGGTAGTTTAAAGCCCAACGGCAACGGAAAATACACCGCACGGCCGGCCAAGGTTGGGCAGAACGTAACCTTTACCGTGACCGGAACCGTAAACGGACGCACCCAAACCATGGGTGCCTTTACCTTCCAAGTGCGCAAACTCCCCGACCCTACGGCCTATATCCAGCTCGGAAACGACCGATTCAAGGGAGGACGCGTGGCAAAAGGCACCGTTATCGGTGCCAAATCGCTCAGTGCAGCTATCGACGACGGACTTCTCAACATCCCCTTCAAGGTTCTTGGATTCGAAGCCGTTTTTGCCGACCGCATGGGCAACTTCCGTCCTGAACCATCGGCTGGCCCGAACTTTACTGAGAACCAACGTAACTTGATGCGTGAACTTCGTCGCGGGCAACGCTTCTACATTTCAAAGGTACGTGCAGCAGGCCCCGATGGAATAACCCGCACACTCAACGGCTCGCTCGAAGTGATTATCAACTAAACCTACACCGACATTTCTACTCGGCACAAGGACCGCCTGTCGGTCTGCCCAATACTTTCAGTCTATGAATTTCATCCGATTTGCCCTCCTTGCCATCGGGCTAACCTTCACCACGGCTGCCATTGCCCAACCGCCCCGACGCCGGGCAGAGATGCAACAAAAGCAGCAACAGCAGCAAAATGCCCCCAGGGGCTCTGCCTATCGCGAATTTCCTACGGCACAGGCCATGCCGGCCGATGCAGCCTGGCGACGCGACCTCTACCGCAAACTTGACCTAAAAAAAGAGGCCAACGCTACCCTCTACTACCCCACTACCCCCCAGGACGGACGCGAAAACCTCTTTACTTACCTCTTTAAACTACTGCTGCGCAAGCAAATAAAGGCCTACGACTACAAACTCGACGGCAACGAGAACTTCACTTCCAAAAACGAGGTAACGGCCAAGGAACTCATGGACCGCTATCACATCTTCTACGAATCGAAGAACGACAAGGTACGTGTAAACGATGCTGATATTCCCTCAGAAGAGGTTAAGGCATATTTTATTAAGGAGAGCACCTATTACGACCAGCGCACCGCCTCGTTCCGCTCACAGGTAACTGCTCTCTGCCCCGTATTGCAACGTGGCGACGACGACTTTGGCGGCGAACTGGCGCAATATCCCATGTTCTGGGTAAAGATGGCAGACGTTGCACCCTATTTGGGCAAACTCATGCTGATGGGTTCATCGCTCAACAATGCAGCTATGATGTCGGCTGATGACTTCTTTACAATGGGATGCTACGAAGGCGAAATCTACAAGGCTGTAAACCTGCAAGATAAACTCTTGGCAAACTACTGCCCCGACGACTCGGCCTTGATAAAGGAGCAAAAACGCATTGAAAAACAGCTTGTCGACGTACAGGAACATGTGTACGGACGTGATAGTGCATACTACGCCAAACTCAAAGCCGACTCCATAGCTCTGGCTCAGGCCGATTCCATTGCTGCAGCCGGAAAAAATGCCCGTACTTCGCGCCGCGGAACAATTACTTCGCGCCGCGGATCCTCGCTCAACCGTCGCACCAAAAGCGCTAATGTAGGCTCAGCCAAGGCTACCAAGCCTAAAAAACAAAAGACCGTGAAGAGTTCACGACCCAAGGCTGCCGGTGGAAAAGGAGGTGGACTGAGTGTACGTCGCCAACGCCATTAAAATGTTATCTAAGAGGGCTTAATTGCTTTCAATGCACAACACCCTACCCTGCCACCCACATAACGGATTGTATACACCGCGTGTAGAATATTCTACACGCGGTGATTTTAATTTTACACCTGCATCAAAAAGACACAAAATCTGTTTGCACGGAGCATAACCCCCATCACTACCAACAAGCCAGCAAAGAACCCTCAATGCAGCCTGCAAAAGGTTAAAGACAGTCCCTCTCCACCCACTATAAACTATGGCAGCACCACACAGGCACCAGTTTACGCACCAAGGGCCGCTCCACATGGAATGGAACGACCCTTGCAAGTTTATACCTATTCGGCTATTTATCAGTTTTTATGCAACTCAGTTCATGGCTCCGGTCTTTCTTCAGCGTCTTTCGCACCTTTAAGATGTTCCAAACCAGCCTTTAGCACGTCCGAAGCCACACCATCTACCAATTTGCCCGCTGCACTGTCGCCTCCCAATGCCTGTACGGCATGCTGCCGTACCTCTGCCACCTTCAGCAATAGTTTTTCGGCATCGGTTGCCTGCTGCAAGAGTTGTTCGGCCTGGGGTATCTGTTCGCGCAATTGCTCATAGTTCGTAGCCATATAGTGCCTTATTCCCGCTACAAAGGCCAAAGCGACAGCCGGATCGGCCTTTTCGCGAAAACCACTCATTTTCAGCATTAAAGAGTCTACCATCTGTCGCAACTGCAGGGAGTCAACACGTCCGTTTTGCAACACACTGTCCACACGTTGCGTCAGTTGCTCAGCGAGTTTGGTAGCCTCTCGGGCTGCAGGTGTATCAATGAGCGCAGCAACAGCAGGATCTGTAACATCCTGCGCCAAATTGTCGGCAGGTTGCCGGGTGCATGCCATCATGCACAAGCATGCCATAAGGCATAAAAGGAACAAATGTTTCATGGCAAGAGGGGTTGTAATAATCAACTGGCAGAACGAAACACCATCGGTTTAAGCCTCGAGTTTTGTTTTATAGGCCAGCGCATACATACGCACTTGCTTAATCATGGCCAGCAGACCGTTTGAGCGGGTGGGCGAGAGGTGCTCTGTAAGTCCGATACGCTCAATAAAATAGAGTTCGCTGTCAAGAATTTCCTGCGGGCTGTGACCGGTTACGGCACGCACCACGAGCGACACGATACCCTTTACAATAAGGGCATCGCTTTCGGCCTTAAAGTGCAGCAGGCCATTGTGTTCCTCGCACACAATCCACACGCGGCTCTGGCAGCCGTCAATCAGATTTTGGTCAACCTTGTCGGCATCGGGCAGTGCGTCCTGCTCCTGTCCTAAGTCAATAAGCAATTGATAGCGGTCCATCCAGTCGTCGAGTAGGGTGAACTCTTCAATAATCTCGTCTTGTATTTCGTTGATACTCATAGTTTTAAAACATTTATCCCCTTGACCAAAGGCCTTGAGGCAGAAACGAATTAGTTTTCTTCAGAGAGGAATTGCAGAATGGTTTGTCCGACACCGCGCAACGTTTCTTTCGAAATATATTTAGGGGTATCGTTTACCGTATGCCAGGTGGCACCAAAGGTATGATTCCCCTCGACAAACGGAATGATATCGATTGTTGGAATGCCAGCTATCTCGTTGAGGGGCACATGGTCGTCTTGGGCCCACGTACCCTCTTGCTGTAAAAAGAGAGATTCTGCTCCAGCACGCTGTGCTGCATCCCAAACACGCACAGCTAAATCGCGTGCATAGCGCATGGATATACCTTCGTAGCAGTAGCGCGCATCCTGTCCGCCAACCATGTCGAGCAGAATGCCGTAACGGGCTTTATAGTCCTTAACATGCGGATTGCGAGCCCAATACTGCGAACCCATACACCAGTCAGAACCGTCATCGTAGCCTTGAACCTCCGCCCAATAGGGCTTTCCGTAGTCCTCGGTATCAAAACATATAAAGTCGATACCGAAGTTGGGATTGAGCGCTTTGAGTTGGCGGGCCACCTCGAGCATCACAGCCACACCACTGGCGCCATCGTTAGCAGCCATTACCGGTTTACGGTGGTTGGCAGAGTCGGGGTCGGCATCAGCCCACGGACGGCTGTCCCAATGTGCACAAAGAATAATTCGGTTGGTCTGTTCGGGCTTGTAAGCCGCAATAATGTTGCGCATTTGTAAGGTTTTGCCATCCCAGGCCTTGAGTGCAGCCTTTTGTTCAGTAACCTTTAGGCCCAGCATTTCAAATCGCTTTACCAAATAGTCACCACAGCGCTGGTGCGCCTCAGAATTGGGTACGCGAGCCCCGAAATCGCATTGCGCAACAACCGAGGCATAAGCCGAGTCGGCATTAAATTGTACATTCGTAACGGCTATGGTATCGGTATCGCTTGTCTGAACCGTTTGATTTTGGTTTTTACAACCGGTCAGCGCTCCAAAGCCTACCATTAACGCAGCCAATAAAAGATACTTCATGGTTTAAGGGTTGTTTATAAATTTAATAGCTATCAATTAGATACGCAGGGTGGGGCAGGCGGCTTGCTGGCACTGCTTCATGACACGCAAAAAGTTACCTCCCCAAATTTTGCTCAGGTCGTAGGGCGTAAGTCCTTCGGCCAAAAGGCGTCGGGTAAAGGCTATGAGTTCGGAGGCCGAGGCACATCCCGGAACACCTCCGTCGCCATCGAAGTCGGTGCCTATGCCTACATGGTCAATACCGGCCACTTCGATCATATGCATCAAGTGTCGCACGGCATCATCGACCGTTGCTTGCGGCAAGCCGTCGGACTCGGGCCGCAAAAAGCCGTGATAAAACGTTACCTGCGCCACACCACCTACTTGGGCCAGGGCACGTAACTGCTCGTCGGTCAAGTTGCGCGGATGGTTGCACAAGGCGCGGCTCGAAGCGTGCGAGCACACAATAGGGGTGCTGCTTAATTCGAGCGCCTGGTAGAACGAAGTTTCGGCAGCATGACTCAAATCTACCATCAGGCCCACCCGGTTCATCTCGCGTACCACCTCACGTCCATAAACCGAGAGGCCGCCGTGCTCAGCGTGTGAAGCACGAGCCGAATCGCAGATATCGTTGTCGCCATTATGGCAAAGTGTAATGTAAACCACTCCTTTGCGACGAAAAGCCTCGACATTGGCCAAATCGCGGCCAAGGGCATAACCATTTTCAATGCCTCGCATCACCGACAACAGGCCGTTACACTTGTTGGCATAGAGTTGCTCGGGAGTAGAAGCCAGTTCTACACCAGGCGCTTCGGCTACGCGTCCGGCTATTTCGTCGAGTAAAGCGTGAGTATGCGCTGTAACCTTACGCATTACGTCTTCAGTGCGTTCGCCTTGCGGCAAATATGCCACCATGATGGTGGCATCGAGTTTTCCCTCGCGCATTTTGGGAAAATCAACGAGCAATTGCGCATCGCGACGAGTGAGTTCAACCCCCCGGTCAAAGAACATGGGCGTATCGCAGTGCGAGTCGAGCGTCAGCACGCGCTCATGCACCCGGCGAGCAGCACCAAATGATGCAGCCTCTGCTACAAAATGGCGGAACAAGGGCATCATGCTTTCGTCGCCCTCAGGCAAAAAACATTCAGGATGCCACTGCACGCCAATAATTGACTTCATCTCGCTGCTTTCTACGGCCTCTATAATACCATCGGCCGAACGGGCTGTTACACGCAGGCAAGGGCCAGGATTTCCCACTGCTTGATGATGAAAGGAGTTGACGGCAAAACGCTGTCCAAACAGGCGGGCTATGCAGGAGTCGGGGGCTGCTTCAACCCAATGGGTTGCTACCCCGCGCGCGGCCTGTTGTGAATGCTTCAGCAAGTCGACTCCCGGCAACGAAGTGGCCATATCCTGCAACACCTGGCCCCCTAAAGCTGCCGTGAGCATTTGTATGCCCCTGCAAATGCCGAGCATGGGTATCTGGCGGTGATAAGCTAATTGGATGAGTGCCAACTCAAAAGCATCACGCTCGGCATTCACATCGTGCAAGGCAGGTACAGGCTCCTCGCCTACGTAAAGGGGGTTCAAATCGCCCCCGCCTGAGAGTAACAAACCATCCAAGCGGTCAAGCAAGGCAATAAGCGATGCGTCGGGGCTACGACGCGGCGGTATAACAACCGCGTTAGCCCCCGCAGCCTCGATGGAACGAAAATAACCAGGCATGAGTTTTAGTTGCCCCTCGTCAAAATTACCGCTGATGCCTATCAACGGACGCTCTACTATGGGCTTTGACAGTGCTGCAGTATGCATTGCAGCTACCTGATGGGCTATATTGAATGCAGCCATGATTGATGCAACTTATTTATGGCCGGGTCCTTTGGGGAACCAGCCCTTATCGACACGCTGTCGCTGTTCAAAAAGTTCGAGAATGGACCATAGGGAGGAGAATCCGGTAACACCGATTATGGCACTGGCCATAAGCGACGAAACAAACAAGGCACCGACTATACAGCCGATGCCAACAAGCAGGAAAATCCACCACGGCCGCGTGCCGAAGTAGTATTCTGTTTTTATGACAATAGGGTGGAAGAGTCCGATTATCAGGAAGGTGGCTAATCCTATGAGGGGGCCTTCGAAAGTCATTGGCTGAAAATTGCGGTGAACCTTCCTCCGTACTCCAGCCAAGGGAATACAGCAAGGAAGGTTCGTTTAACAAATCAATCTTCGGGGATGATAACAGGCACAGTCCGATTGATGCTCTGCTCCAACGAGATAAGCGTTTCGGTCGAGATAACACCCTGTATTTCCTGAATACGGTTGTTGAGCAAATCCATGAGGTGCTCGTTGTCGCGCGAGTACAACTTGATAAGCATGGTGTAGGTTCCGGTTGTAAAGTGACACTCTACAATTTCGGGAATCTTCTCAAGCTCTTCGGCCACTCCTTTATACATTGAGCCACGCTCCAATTTGATACCTACATAAGTACATGTGCTGTAGCCGATGCTCTTAGGACATACATTATAACCGGAACCTGTAATTACTCCGGCCTCTACAAGGCGCTGTACACGCTGATGAATGGCTGCACGCGATACGCCGCATTCGGCAGCAACATCTTTAAAGGGAATGCGTGCGTTGACTGAGATAATACGAAGTATCTTCAAATCAAGCTGGTCTACCTTTTCCATAATCCAAATTCTTGTGTTTTTATTTGTAACTGCGAGCAAAGATACTCGTTTTATACATTCTGACAAATTCAGCCTCGTAAAATCAACTATCATGCACCTACTTTCGATAAAAAAACGAACTTTTGATGAACTTTCAAGACCAAAGTAAGGGTTCTGTTTGCTCAAAAGCTGTTGTAACCTTACTTTTAATGATGCCTGGCGCTGTTCTCTTTTGCTTTACAAGGCGAGTGTTTAATTTTACAAGGTCGATGCCTTGTCTGGTAAGGTCAATGACTTTTTGACCAACCATTACTCCGACGTGTCGTCACACCCTTCAGTGAGTTCTTTGGGCAATTGCGTAGGCGGTGTCAGGCCTTTCTTTTTCCAGCCTTCGAGCTGACTCACAATGTTTCCGCGGCCCGTTGCCAGTTGTTTATAGGAGTCGCCATAGAGGTTCTGCAACTTGTCGATGGCTGTGCCGATTTTAACAAAGTTCTCCGCAAATCCGGTAAACTTTTTATAGAGTTTCTCGGCCGAGAGGTAAATATCGTTGACCGAACGGCTCTGCATTTCGCTCTGCCACAGGTTATAGGCCAGCTGCAAGGCCATAAGCAGGTTGGTGGGGTTAATCAGGATGACGTGGCGGGCATAGGCTTCGGTCGGAAGTTTGGGATCGGCCGTCACGGCTGCTACGTAGGCTGCCTCGCCAGGCAAGAACATAAGTACGTACCCGATAGAGTCGGGAACAATACGGGCATAATTTTTTTCAGAAAGTTCCCTGACATGCTCGCGTACGCTCTTGACATGATCTTTGAGCAGGCGGGCCTGTTCGGAGGGGTCGTCGGCTGCTACATAGTCAGTAAAAGCCTTGAGCGACACCTTGGAGTCGATAATTACATTGCGCTTACCGGGCAAATGAACAATAACATCGGGAATGGCCACACTGCCTTTGCCATCGCTATGGTGCGCCTGCAACGTAAAGTCGCGCCCTTCGGTCAGGCCCGATGCACTGAGCAGATTGGCTAACACGGCCTCACCCCAATTGCCTTGTATTTTAGTATTGCCTTTCAAGGCTTTCGACAGGTCTTCGGCCTCTTTTCCCAAACTGGCTGTCTGTTCAACGAGGTCTTTAATATAGCGGTCGAGCGAGGCATGGCCGGTTACGAACTGTGTGCGGAAGCGCTCGATATCGTTGCCCAGGGGCTTGAGCATTTGCTCCAGGCTCTGAAGGTGTTGGTTGCGCAAGCTCTCACTCTGCGAGCGCATCACATCGGCCGAAAGGGCCTTAAACTCAGCACGCAAGGCTTCGGTTTGGCGGCGTAAGGCCTCATTGGCATGGGCCTTTTCGGCTTCGAGGCGGGCTTTAGCCTCGATGGCCTCGCGCTGGGTGCGGGCCACCCCCACATAGTAGCCTGCGCAGGCGGCTACAAGGGCTACAAGCAAACAAATCAAGAGGATATTCATGGGGCATGGAGTTTTAAAATATTCAATACGTGAGCAGCGTAGTTATGTATGCCACCAACGGGATGCTTACTACCGAGAAAAGGGTGGTCAAAAAGAGTCCCTGTGTCATGACACGCTCATCCTTGCCGTACTGCAGGCAGAACAAAATGCCATTGGTGGCGGCCGGCATGGCACTCAACACCATGGCTACCTGACAAACAAAGGGGTCGATGCCCAACAAGCGGAGCGCGAAGCCCACTAACAGGGGGTTGACAAACAGGCGCAGCACGGTGACGCTATAAACAAAGCGATTGCCCAACATATCGCGCAGGGGGATGTGGCTCAAGCTCGAACCGATAATAAGCAAGGCGCATGGAATAGTGAGGTCGCCCAACAAATGGAACCATTGACCTACAGCTGCTGGGAGCGTAAAGCGTCCCAAGGCAATGACAACGGCAATGAGCGAGGCTACCACGCAGGGCGAAAACACCTGTTTAGGCGAAAAGGCCGAACGGGCCGTGCCGCCCCTAATAAATGACACACCTATGGTAAATACCAACAGGTTGAACGGAATGTTGAGTACCGACACGCAAAACACAGCCTTTGGGCCAAACACGGCATCGCATACCGGATAACCGATGAAACTCACATTGCCAAAGGCTATCATGAAGCGAAGCAAACCCTGCCGGGCGGTGTTCACCTTCCAAACCTTGGATACGAGAAAAGCAAAACCGATGAGCAAAACATACATCACAACCGACACTATGCCCAAGGCTGCAAGTTCGGAATGCTCAAACTGCAGGTCCTGCCCCATGACCGAGGCTAAAATTAACGCGGGCATAGAGACGTTTAAGATAAATACAGATAGCTTGCGGTCAAGGTCGCTCGACCATAATTGATGGCGGGCCGAGAAAAAGCCGACCATGACAATGCCGAATATCATCAGCATTTGGGTAACAATGTGTAGGAAGTCCATGTATTTTTTAGTATGTGCGAGGCGCAAAATTACTAATTTCTAACAAGCCCCGCGCCGATACGGCTAAAAAAACTACCTTCAACTCAAGCCTGCGGCCGCTTTCGCAGCCTTTACAAGCCTCAGCTACCCTACGTTACGCACAAACGGCAACCCGCAAAAGCACAAGGCTACGTTGCGGATGTACGTTTTGCAAACACGGCATCCCGATGCTGAAACACGGGCTATGCCCTAAGTACATGCCGTTGCTGCCCTTGCTCAACTGCCACCCGTTCAGGGCGTTTGCCTGAACACCTGCTGCCCAAAGCTAAGGTCGTTGACCAGCAACCGGACCTCGGCTTTTTGCCCTGAAACCGCCTGCACGCTGTCGGTTGGGATATAAACTTTCGCTTCAAAATAGTTTTCGCCGTTCTCTGTGCGCAAGGTAGCATCAACACCGGTTATGGTGCAACGATACGAGGGCAACACGCCGCCCTCAAAAAGTACCTCGGCCTGACGGGGGCAGTCGAACAGGTATAAATAACGGTAGGCTACGCGTACCGAAAGGGTATCGGTGCCTCTCATCTGCCCCACAGCATCGATACTCAAGGGGTAGGGAAGGGTATAGGCGGCCCAACAAAGCGCCAACACAATCAACGTTATGAGCAGGGTGCCGCAACGCATCACGCGCGGCGGTATCTGTCCGATAAAACGACGGGTATTTTCGCTGCGAAGCTCCATTGAAGGCGGAGCTTCGGGAAGTTGTCTGGATGGATGGCTGTTCATATCAGTTACCTAACTCAAGTTGATTTTTGACAAGGGTATAATAGGCTCCTTTACGGGCGGTTAAGGTTTGATGGTTGCCTATTTCGACCACTCTGCCGTCATCGAGCACCACTATCTGGTCGGCATGCTTAACGGTACTCAGCCTATGCGCTACAACGACCACGGTTTTGCCTTGATAAAACCTGCTGAGGTTTTCAACAATCCGGCGCTCGTTATGGGCATCGAGCGAGTTGGTAGCCTCGTCCAGAAAGATGAACTGAGGATTGCGATAAACAGCCCGTGCTATGAGTATGCGCTGTTTTTGCCCCTGGCTCAATCCCACGCCGTCGCGCCCCACCCGGGTATTAAACTGTAATGGGAGCGAGAGTACATAGTCTTTAATGCAAGCTATTTCGGCAGCCCGGAGCAGACGCTCGGGGTCTATTTCCTCGTCTCCCACGGCTATGTTGCGGGCTATCGACTCTGAAAAGATGACGCCCTCCTGCATCACCACGCCACACTGCCTGCGCCACCACTGCTTGTTACATGTTGAAAGATTGACACCGGATGTAAAAATTTCACCATGTACCAACTCGTAATAGCCTAACAGCAACTTGATGAGCGTGGTTTTACCACTGCCCGAAGCACCCACAATGGCTGTGACCTTGCCTGCGGGAATATGCAGATTCAGATGGTCTATCGTGTTCTGCGAAGCGTGTATGTCGTACCTAAAGGTTGCCTCGCTGAGCACTATGCCTTGTGTGGTGTCGGCAAACGTACTGTGCAACTGCGGTGCACAATCTTCGTCATTTTTTTGATGGATTTCGTTAATTCGCTCCAAACTGATGCGTACATCCTGCAGCGAATAGAAAAAGGCCATAAGTTGGTCGACGGGCGAGTTGAGTTGCCCGATGATGTACTGCACGGCCAACATCATGCCCAGCGTCATTTGGCCGTTAATAACAGCAGTTGCCGAAATGACAGTAATGACCATGTTTTTCAGCTGATTGATTAACAGACTTCCGGCCTCCTGGGTTTGTTGCAACTTCAACACCTTAGTTTGTACCTCAAACAAGCCGGTCTGCACATCTTCCCACTCCCAGCGACGGCGCAACTGGCAGTCTTGTAGTTTAATTTCCTGCATCGAGGTTATAAACTCGTAGGTTGTATTGTTGTTTTGAGCACGCTTTTCAAAAAGTTCGTAGTCGAGCACCTTTCGTTTCTTTAAAAAGCTAACCATCCAAAGCACATAGCAGACGCTACCCACCAGGAAGATGCCAAAGATGGGTGGATGATAAAACAACAATACCACTGAGAAAACCACAAAAGTAAGCATCGAGAAGGCGATACTAAGGGTTTGTTGGGTTAAAAAGTCGTTTACTCGCCCGTGGTCGCTCATGCGTTGCATCAGGTCGCCCATCATTTTGGTATCGAAAAAGGACATGGGCAAACGAAGCAGTTTGACGAAAAAATCGCTGAGCAAAGAGATGTTGATACGCAGATTGATGTGGAGCAACAGCCAACGCCGTACAAAGTCGAGGGCCGTTTGGCTGACTATGAGCATAAACTGTCCTAACAATACGAGCCAGATAAATCCAATGTCCTGATGCTTTATGCCCACATCCACAATGCTTTGTGTGAGAAACGGAAGCAGCAATTGCAAAAGGATACCTACCAGCAACCCAAGTACAATTTGACCGAAATAACGGCGGTACTTGCGAATATACCCCAACAAAAAACTAAACGAACGCTCTGCCGATTGCACCTCACTCCCCTCTTGCGATTGACGGAAAAACTCGGGGGTTGGCTCTAAGAATAGGGCGATTCCCACCTCCTGCCCGCCACTACAGGTGCTGAGCCAATGAGCACGCAGTTCGGCCTGCGAACAAACCAACAGCCCCTTGCCGGGATCGGCAAGGTAATAACGGCCTTTGCGAATGCGGTAAAGCACTACAAAGTGGTTCTGATTCCAATGTAAAATACAGGGAAGGGTAGCCTCTTCAAGTACTTCGGGGGCTAATTTTCCGGCAATGGCATGAATGCCTAAAGCCTGGCATGCCCGCGATATGCCCAACAGCGAAACACCTTGGGTAGTGCATTGGCAAAGCCCCGAAAGGTAGTCGCTGCTAAATGCCTTGCCATAATGCTTGCATATCATGCGCAAACAAGTGGCGCCACACTCCATCGTGTCGTGTTGCCGATAAAAGGGGAATTGACGGGCTATCATTATCAAGAGCTAAATTTAAAAGAGAGCAATAAAGCGAATGTAACCAAACAAAAAGTCCGTTCTCTAACACATGGAACTATGGCTGAGAACGGACTAACTATAAAACAAGCGGCTAAAACGCAGGATGCCCGAAAAGCATGCCTTTGTTTACGTTGCTATTGATAAATGTTTAATTAGGGGAGGGCAACTTGTTGTTGGTCAAGCCGGGTTGCATCACTTGAGTGCTTATATTCTTGCGTCCGCCATTAAAGCGCCAAACCACATTAAACTTTAGTGCGGGGAGGAACAAGCGATTTTGCCATTTGCGGTAGCCTCCGTCAAAATAAGTATAGCTTGAACGCGTTTTACCACTGGTACACGAAAGCGAGAGGGTGAGGTTGTCTTGCAACAATTGCTTATCGACTGATACAAACAAGTTATGAACACCCTTGTACTTGGTATATAAAGAACGGATACTGGTGTCTGCTGAAAATCCGATATTGATATACCAGTTAGAAGGCAGCATGAAGCGGTTGTCCCAGGAGCCATGTGCATAATTGGCATAGACGGTAGCAGGAGCATTCTTCCAGTCCATCCAATTCTTTGAGCGGGCACAGCGCACATTCAGGTTTATGTGCCACCACTTAAACGGCTGAAAGTTGGCTCCTACGTCGATGATATAGTCCATCGACTTCAATCCATTGACAGGCTTGCTCATCAGCACTCCGGGCAGGGTAGGGTCGGGAGCTGTAATATACTCTATACCATCGTGCATGTATGCCCATTTAAATCTGGCATAGAGTTTACCATACAGAAACGAAAAGTTCAAGTCCACACTCTCCTCCTTGCTTCCCCGCAATTCCGGATTGCCCACGCTGTAATAGTAAGACCCATTCCAATGGCGGGTAGAGTCCATCTGTTCAAAGGGAAGCGCTCCGTTGCGATGCGAGTAACTGAGTATGACTCTGTTCTTGCCATTTTCATCAAACTTATAACCAAGTTGGGTCATGACATCTACCGCATGCTACTCGAACTTTAAATGCACGTTGCGCACCGGCACTTTGTAACTGGTACGGGTATAGAAATACTGGGCAATTACATAATAATCCCACACCTTATTTCCACCAACAAAAGTGGCACTCACGAGCGGTTTCGAACTGTGGGTGGTGGTATGATAGCCATAGTTGCTATAATAATCGTTACCCGTGGGCGAATTTAATGGTGTGTACGAGGTGTTGTATTGCATAAAAAGAGCACTTACATTACCTCGAAACCAAT